>JAEEGF011708411.1_pt1 | contig 19499 bp, 20 predicted proteins | sample 9134171 | NCBI WGS metagenome assembly JAEEGF01 (sample SAMN16246542, study PRJNA631951) | gut metagenome | biome: gut microbiome; feature: rumen; material: AP-attached | host: Bos | place: Iran: Karaj | collected 2018-10
ACTAAGCATAGTGCAGAAGTGTGTACTCTCCTGTGGATCGCCAGTGGCGTGTCCTGTCATTGTGAGTTGTCCCAGAGTGCTCTTTACCTGATGGGGAACTTGTGCTGTCAGAGCTATCTGGCAGTTGATGTCGCCACGCAGTCTGATGGCGATCAGCTTATCGGGATTAGAGGCAAAATACTCACGAGTGATGAGTTTGCCGTTTCGCTGATAGCTGTCGCGAACTATGGCCGAGTCGATATTCAGTGTGCGCTGATAATGCTTTATCTCACCCAGATTCAGATCTTTGATGTGGAGAGTGCCCAGTGGCTGATAATACTGCGAGTTTGGACCCTGTACGTGCAACTGCAGCGAGTCGGCCAACGCATAGTTCTCCTCGAACAGCGCCTTGCGAATAGCCGGTATCCACTTATGTGCATCAGCATCCAAGTTGCGGTCTACAGGCTTTCCTGTCCATAGCGTGATGTCGTTCAGATAAATCACATTGTCATCGGTACTTCCATAAATGAGAGCACCCAGTTTGCCGTTACCAATTGGTAATGACTCCTCAAAGTAAGTTGCTGGTTTGTCATACTGCAGTACCATCGGTGCCTGCTCCTGAGCCATTGCTGTTAGGCATGTCATAGCCGATAATAGTAGGTAATTTCTCATTTTTTTTCGTTTTTATTGTATTCTGTTTGCAAAGATACGAAAAAGTTTGTATATTTGCGCCATAAAACCGATAAAATTAATAAACCTATGCAGTCTATTAAAACATTAAACGATATGATTGTCTTTCTCCAGCAGCGTGGAGACAAGAAGCGAGTAGCAGTGGTTTGTGCCAACGATGCTTCAACCAGATATGCCGTAGAAAAGGGTAAGGAGATGGGATTTATCGAGCCGATATATGTTGATGGCGACGATAAGGAGGAATGTGCGCGTCGTGCTGTTGCACTATGCAAGAGTGGTGAGGCCGACATTCTGATGAAGGGTTTGGTAAATACCGATGTGCTGCTCAAGGCAATACTAGATAAAGAGAATGGCATACTGCGCCCTGGTCATGTGCTCACCCATGTTGCTATGGCCGAGATTCCTAAGTATGAGAAGCTGTTATTCTTTACCGATGCTGCTGTTATACCTGTTCCTACTGAGGCTCAGCGCCGCCAGCAGATACATTATATGAATTATGTGTGTCATGCCCTCGGTATCGAGGAACCACGCATTTCACTCATTCACTGTGCCGAGAAAGTAAGTGCTAAGACATTCCCTTATACAGTGGATTATCTTGAGATTATCGCTGAGGCTCAGACAGGAAAGTTCGGTCGATGCATCATCGACGGCCCTCTCGACCTTAAGACATCGCTCGATAGTGTGAGTCTGCGTGAGAAAGGTATACATAGTGTTATCGACGGTCAGGCTGATGCGCTTATCTTTCCAGATATCGTAGCTGGTAATGTGTTCTATAAGACCATCACGCTGTTTGGTTATGCCAAGACTGCAGGTGTGCTTCAGGGCACTCAATGCTGTTGTGTGCTCCCATCGAGAGCCGACAGCCCCGATTCTAAATACTACAGTTTGGCTCTAGCCGCCATCTAACTCTTAATTCTAAATTCTGAATTATGAGAATCCTTGTGATCAATCCAGGTTCTACTTCCACAAAGATAGCCGTCTTTGAGGACGAATCGCCTATACTGGTTCGCACCATAGTCCATAGTGCCGACGTACTTGCGCACTTCGACGATGTTATTGAGCAGCAGGACTTCCGTCGGCAGTTGGTGCTCGACGAATTGTGTCAGGCCGATATTCCTGTTGAGTTCGATGCCGTTATTGGCCGCGGTGGACTGGTGAAACCTCTAGAAGGTGGTGTATACGAGATTAATGACCTGATGATTAAGGATACCCATAGTGGTATAGCCCTACATAATCATGCTTGCAATCTTGGTTGCTTGATAGCTCACGAGATTGCAGCTACTATACCTCATTGTCGTTCGTTTATTGCCGACCCAGGAGTGGTTGACGAATTGAACGATTACGCTCGTATTTCAGGCTCGCCCCTGATGAATCGCATCTGCATCTGGCACGCGCTTAATCAGCGAGCCATAGCCCGTCGCTATGCGTCTGAGATAGGCAAGGAGTACGAGGATCTTAATCTGATTATCTGTCACATGGGGGGTGGTATATCTATAGCTGCTCACGAGAAGGGACGTGCCGTCGATGCCAACAATGCACTCGATGGTGAAGGACCATTCTCGCCAGAGCGTGCAGGCTCTTTGCCTGCTTCCGATCTTATCCGCCTGTGCTTCAGTGGCAAGTATAACGAGAAGCAGCTGCTTAAGCGAATTGCCGGCAAGGCCGGACTGAATGCCCATTTGGGTACCAACGATGTGCGCGAGGTGCTGCGACGTATTGAGGACTATGGCGACCAGCACGCCAAACTCATCCTCGATGCAATGATATATCATGTGGCTAAGAATATAGCCTCTGAGTCGGCTGTGCTCTGCGGACAGATCGATGCCATCCTGCTTACTGGCGGCTTGGCTCGTAGCGAATATATAGTGAGTCGCATTCGCCAGCGTGTAGGTTTTCTGGCTCCCATCCGCTGTTTCCCTGGCGAAGACGAGATGGAAGCCCTGGCTCTAAATGCCCTGGCCGTTCTCCGTGGCAAGCGAAAGGCAAAAGAATATAAGTAATTACGATGATATGAAGCAACTAACTAGATTAATCAGAAGCAGACTGTCAATAAAGATAAGTCTTATGGCAGTTTCGGCTATGGCTGTTTTGCTCATAGCTTCGATGATAGTTATGTTGCTTTATTCCAGAAAAAACGTAAAGGATGAGGCTTTTCAAGAGGCCATGCAGACGCTTGATGGTACTATACAGAATATCGATAATATCCTGCTGAGCGTAGAACAGGCTACAGGTAATGTCTACTTCAGCATGTTGCCACATCTAGCTGATCCCCAAGCTACTCGCATCTATAGCCGTAAGTTGGTTGAGAGTAGCCCATATATTGCAGATTGCAATATAACTTACGGCAAGTGCGACTTTACAGAGCAACAATGGTTTATTAAGCCGGCCAAGGTCGGTAATGAACCTCTTATATGTTTCTGTTTGCCGTTTGTTGATCGTGACGGCAAGCCTATGGGTGAAATCAGTGTAGACGTGTCGCTGGGGTTGCTCTCACGTATTGTGGCCAAAGCTAAGCCGTCGCAGAATTCTTCGTGCATATTGCTCGACAGTCTTGGCGAGTTTATCGTACACCCCGATGCCGATAATCTTATGAATCAGTCAGCCATCGAGATTTCCGAAAACAGCGGCGATTCATCGATAGGCGAGGCTGTCAAGGCTATGGTTTCTGGCCAGACGGGCTATATGCCATTCAATCTGTATGGCGAAGACTTCTACGTGTTCTATAAACCGTTTACGCGTGGTGACATTCGTGGTCGTGTTGCTGCCAAGCTAGGTTGGAGTGCAGGCATAATATATCCAGCCAATGATATTTTTGGCGATTACAACAGGCTGATCTACTACGTACTAGCCATTACCATAGTTGGTCTGCTACTGATGTATTTGCTCAGCTATACCATCATCCGTAGCCGAATTAAACCTCTGCTGATGCTTACAGAAAAGGCACAGTATATAGCCGAAGGCAACTTCAACGAGACTATCCCCGATAGCCGTCATATCGATGAGATAGGTCGACTACAGGACAATTTCCAACTTATGCAGAAGTCGTTGGCTAGTCATATTGGCGAACTTGAAGCACTTAAGAATACCTTGAGCGAGCGAGGCGAAGTATTGCGTGTGGCTTATGATCAGGCCAAGAAGGCTGACCGCATGAAGACATCATTCCTGCACAATATGACCAACCAGATGATGGCCCCTGCTGAGGCTATCGAGAAGGATGTCGACCTGTTGTGCAGCAAGTCGGAGAGCAATCCCACTAAGGTGGTTGCCGACATACAGCAAAACGGTAAGGCCATTACCGAACTGCTTAAGAATCTGATTTCGATGTCGGACGATGAAATGAGAAAGGAGGCCGCCGATGATTAATATCCGACGATCGTTCTCAAAGAAACTCAGCGTTGCACTATTTCTGTTAGCTGTGCCTATCTTTGTTGTGTCGCTAGGCGTATTGTTCACCCAGTCGCGCAAGATGATACGCAACGAGGCTATTGGCCATGCCAGCAGTGTGCTTGGTGCCACCATGCAGCAACTGCGTCGTAACCTCATCACCATCGAAACAGCCACCAATGCCAACCTTTGGCAGGTGGAGCAGTCGTTTACCCCCGATTCGATATTGCACTTCACAAATCATATAGTTAGTCTTAATCCCCACATCGATGGCTGCTCTATCAGTGCCGAGCCTGATGTGTTCCCCAAGTATGGCCGCTATTTCTCGGCCTATACCGTAAGAGAACCAGACTCTATCACTACCGTTATCGAAGAGCCCTACGACTATATTAATAAGATATGGTATAAGACCCCACGCGACCTCCATGGCCCTTGTTGGGTGGCTTACTACGATGAGGCCGACTCGCTCGAACTTACTCTCGACGGTATGGTGGCTTCGTATGGCCGACCGCTATACAGAGCCGACAGTTCCTTTGTCGGTATTATATCTACCGATCTTTCGCTGTTGCGCCTCTCGAGGTCGATGTCAAAGATGAAACCTTATCCTCACTCTTATTTCATGATGATAGACGAGGAGGGCCGCTACTTTGTGCATCCTGATTCTACACGCCTTTTCAAGCAGACCATCTTTACTGGTGCCGACACCCGCAAACAGGCCGACTTGATAGTATTGGGCCACGAGATGACCAGTGGCAAGCGGGGGAGCATGATGGTAAAGGTAGACGGTGCCGACTGTATCGTGTGCTATCAGCCAGTGCCTGGCACATCGTGGAGACTGGGCATTGTCTGTCCTGATAGCGATGTGATGGCTGGCTACCATAAACTCACATATATCGTTGTGTCGCTACTTGTCATAGGTCTGCTTGTCATCGTCCTGTTGTGTTACAGGGCTTTGGGTCACACTATCAGCCCGCTATATCAGTTGCTCGATAAAACACAGATTGTAGCCTCGGGCAATATGGAGGTTTATATTCCTCGCACCACACGAACCGATGTTATCGGCCGACTGCAGAACAGCTTTGCCTCTATGCTCGAGTCGCTCAACTTCCACATGGGCAGTGTTCGCTATATCAGTGAGCAGACTCAGCGTAAAAATGAGGAACTGCTGCATGCCACCCAGATGGTTCAGGAGGCCGACAGACAGAAAACAGCCTTTATCCAGAACGTTACCCATCAGATACGTACTCCACTCAATATCATTATGGGCTTTACTCAGGTGATTGGCGATGCTGGCAGTGGCAGCCTGTCTGACGAGGAAAAGAAGAGTGTTACTGACACGATGAGCCACAACGCCAAGCAGCTGGCCCGTATGGTTCAGATGCTGTTTGATAGCTCTGATACTGGGCTTTCTGAGGAGTTGGAGAGTCACAAGAGCGACCATGTGTCGTGTAACGATGTGGCTCGCGAGGCTGTCAACTTTGTCAAGCAGCACTATCCTGAAGTAAATATTAACATGGAAACCCAGTTGCCCGACGATTTCTGCATCGAGACCAATCGCCTGTATCTTATGCGTACACTTCGCGAGTTGCTCTACAACTCTGCCAAGTATTCCGATGGCCAGCATGTGGTATTACGCATCTCGCTTACCGATGATGCTGTCAACTTTATAGTAGAAGACACAGGCAAGGGCATCTCCGAGGCCGACAGTGAGCAGCTGTTCAAGTTCTTCACCAAAGTCGACGACCTTTCTGAGGGTCTGGGCCTAGGTCTACCCCTAGCCAAGCGCCATGCTCAAAACCTTGGTGGTGATATCATCTTCGACCCCACTTATCACGACGGTTGCCGGTTTGTACTTAATATATTAAGGTGAAAAGTAGGAAAAAGAGCCGTATTTTATATATAAGATTGATTTTATAAACAAAATGTAACAAATAGAAAAGCCCATTTCGATAAATAGTAATATCTTTGCAAACAGAATTTAATCTAAATGCCAAATATATTTTATTATTAATATCAGTAACTAACAAAATTTTAAAATTATGAAAATGAAAAAGTTTTTTTCGCTCGCCGCTGTAGCTGTGGCAGTATTTGGAATGTCGTCATGTGCTAAACTTGACAACCCAATCGTGGTTGATGAGCCATCTTTCCCAAAGGGTGACTTTGAGCTTGTTCAGGAGGTAACAGATCTGAATGAGATTGGTTCTACACCATTTGTAATCGTTAATGTAGCAGAACTGAAGGCATTCTATGGACCAGACGCCCAGAACCTGGCCTTTGGTGACATTGCTGAAGCCTTGAAGAAGACAAATGCTAACATTGCTTTCAAAGCAGAGGCATTTAATGACAACTATCTGTTGCGTGCTATCACTCCTGCAGGTGTAGAGTATTCTATTTGGGGTAGTCCTGGTTATCTTAATGCACAGGCTCTGGAGACAGGTTGGTGCAGCTTTATCCTTGGACTGGGTGGAGACCAGTATGGTCAGGATATCCAAAATGGTGCCGTATGGAACATTGAGTATGTGGCAGGCCAGGGCTTTGCTATTAAGAATATTGGTACAGGCAAATATCTGAAGGATGCTGGTAATGCCAATCAGGATGAGCCTACATTCTTTAGCTTCTATACCTATCAGGAAGTTGCAGAATAGTTATATCGGGGACTCATCGCGAGTTCCCTTTGCTTGTTACATTATAATAAAAAGAGAGGGCGTTATTACCAACGCCCTCTCTTTATATTATACAAGTTCTCGAGGGGGATCTAGCACAGGGCTTGCTATAGGATATCCACCATCCACTTTGTCGAGGTCATCCTCGTCGAGGGGCCAAGCTCCAGCCTCAATTAATTCGTTCTTCAACTTCTCTGCCTCTACAGCCAACTGCTTCAGTTGCTGCTTCTTGGCCTCAATCTGTTCATTTGTAAGTGTTGCCATAATTTTTAATATTTTGTTGATTAATAATTGAATTCGGTTGCAAAATTACAAACAATTATCCAAACTAATGTCTCACTAGCGGAGAAATATGTTTCAATTTTGGAATTTTCTTTATTTTGTTAATTTTGCATTTATTTTCTTTTTATTCATTTTATGGTATACCCTGTTTATTTTCTCATACGCCAGGGCGGCGAGGCGGGCGATGTTGAATGAGGGCTGGTTGAGCGCCAGGAGGGCCTGCCATCGGTCTAGTTTTTGCATCAGGCCCTTGACCGGAATGGACTCGTAGTTGGGCGTGAATAGCGGAGAGTCCTTCCACGGCGAGAGGGCCTTGTAGCGCAGGTAGGGCTCCTGACAATGCGAGCGACAGACCTTGTACCAGGGACGGGCCAGTATCCAACCGCCCCCCAAATAATGGATGATAGCGGGGTGGCTGATGGCCTCCTCTATCTCTTCCTCACTGTAATAGTGGCCTATCCGCAGCCAGCCGCGCTCCTGACGGGGATGATAGTAGTGCGATAGGTAGTTGTACTTCAATGGTAGCGTCTTGATAAGCCGTTCAGGGATGGCGTTGTTGAGCAGATTCTGGTCGGGCCAATCTAAGTCTATCTTTTTATTGAGCATGTCAATAATCATCTGATGACAGTTTTCACGCCGCCAGACGGGCAGATTGAAAAGCAGTACCCCCGAGTTGAAATAAATCTGATTGCCGTTCGCCAGTTTAAATTTCCCTTTTCGGATCTCATCCACTCCCAAGTTGACGGGTACGACACCGAGGGCAGATCCGTTCATGTCGATGGTTTTCAGTTCGGCGACCGACCCAGCCACGATGGTATCGGCATCAATGAAGAGTAGCCGCTCCACATAGTCGGGGAATATCTGTTCTACGAAACATTTGGCGTTGGGCGCCATGGAGCCGCGCCAGCCCTTCAGGTCGGGAAACTCGCGCTTCACCACGTCGGTCACAGCCTTGGCATTCAGAAAGGTGACACGCTTGCCATATCGGTCGACTATCTCGTTGAGCCGCTGCTTGTTGTACGGATGGATGCCATAGTCGAGGAAGAACACCTCTTCCGGCTCATAGTCAGGATTGTTCTCGAAGAAACCAATCATCGAGATACCCGCCTCACGGGCAAAAAAGTCATTAATCGAATAACAGAGATACAACATCGCTTTCCACTATTCTTTTTCACTCCACTTCTATTCCTTCCTCAGAATGAGGCGGGGTGATGTCGTGTATTTTGTTTAAGAAATACCTATAGTAGCCATCTGTGATCAGGATCAGATGGGCCAGGAGGGGCGGATATGGATTCGTTATCAGTTTGATAAGCCACACGTCATGCCTCTCTTCGCGGTTCTTGGGCGGATACATTGTCTGGATGGAGGGATAGAGCGGCGTGTCCTTCCACGGCGAGAGTGCCTTGTAATGATAGTATTCCTCCTTACGGTGCGAACGGCAGCCCTCATGCCACGGGCGGGCCAGTGCCCAACCAGTAAGGTAGTGGATGATGACAGGATGATCGATGGCCTCACGGCACTCTTCCTTCGAATAGATGTGGAACTGTCTCATCCAGTGGTACTCCTGCCAGGGATGATATGAGTGATGCACATAATTATATTTCTGTGGCAGTATCTTCATCAGTCGCTCGGGAACGCCATTGTTGATGAGCATCTGGTCGGGCAGCCGCAGGTGTTTCTTCTTCCCCAGCACGTCGAGCATCCGCTCATAGATGTTCTCGCGCCGCCAGTTCCGCAGGTTGAAAAGCAATACGCCACTGCCCATATAGATGTGGTTACCACTATAGAGTTCGTACTCGTGCCGCAGTAGTTTGATACCTTCGACGTTCGAGATGGTGCCTGCCACTACGGCATCGCCCATGTCCATCTGTTGCAGTTCTGCGACAGACCCAGCCACAATGGTATCGGCATCGATATAGAGCAACCGTTCTACGTAGTCGGGTATCACCTTGTCGATGAACGGCTTGATGCAGGCCGCCATGCTCCCCTTCCATGCAGGATAGTTGGGAAATTGGCGCTTCACCTCGTCGGTCACGGGCTTGCCGTTCAGGTAAGTGATGTGCTTGCCGTAGCGGGCGGCAATCTCGTCGAGCCGCTCACGGTTACGCGGATGGATGCCGTAGTCGATGAAGAAAATCTCCTCCGGCACATAACCAGGATTGTTGTCGAGGAAACTCAACATCGAGATACCCGCCTCGCGGGCATAGAAATCGTTGATGGAATAGCAGAGGTAAAGCATATCTATACAATTATCAATTATTAATTTTCGACCCCTTCCTCCATCTCTGGCGGCAGGTGCAATATACGTGCTCTCAGGGCATTCACTCGGCCAAGCGCCAGTGCCACCATGGTCGTCAAAGTATGCGACGGCTGCTTCGCCATCAGCCAGTAAACGAACATGGCGCATTTGCCTGGGAAGTCCTTTCGCGGATGCTTCTTTCTGTAGTCGTAGAGTAGCGGTGTGTCCTTCCACGGCGAGAGCGCCTTGTAGCGCAGATACTCATCCTTGCGGTACGACCAGCAGCCCTCGTGCCACGGACGAGCCTGATGATCGCCGCCGGTGTAGTGGACGATCACGGGATGCTGGATGGCCTCATCAATCTCCTCCTTCGTATGCACACGGAATGAGGCCAGGAACTTCGGCTCCTGACGACAATGGATATAATGGGTCATGTGGTCGTACTTCAAGGGTAACTGATACTGCAGCCGCGCGGGAATGGCGTTGTTGAGCAATGTCTGGTCGGGCGAATACAGTTGCTTCTTCGTACGCAGCATGTCTATCACCATCTGGTGGCAGTCCTCTCGTCGCCACACGTTGAGGTCGTAGAGCAGCACGCCGGAGTTGAAGTAGAAGTCGCTGCCGGAGTAGAGCTTCAGCTGACCGCTCCTGATTTGGGCCGTAGTCCAGGCCTGTGGCACGGCGGCGAGTGCAGCCCCGCCCATGTCGAGGCTTTGCAAATCGGTCACCGCCCCCGTCACCAGCGTGTCGGCATCCAAGAAGAGGAGCCGATCCACATACGAGGGCACAATCTTATCCATAAACGGCTTGGCATTAGGAGCCATCGTGCCGCGCCATGCCCCCAAGTGGGGAAACTCGCGTTTCACCTCGTCGGTCACGGATTTGCCGTCAAGGTAGGTGATGCGCTTGCCATAGCGGGCGGCAATCTCGCCGAGCCGCTCCTTGTTGCGGGGATGGATGCCGTAGTCCACGAAGAACACCTCTTCGGGCTCGTAGCCCGGGTTGTTCATCAGGAAACTCATTAATGAGATACCGGCCTCCATAATAGAGAAATCGTTGATGGAATAGCAGAGGTAGAGCATATGAAAAATTATCGACCACTTTGATGGGTGTATGTCCTGTACGAGGGAAATGGCGTTATGGTAAAGCGAAGTCCTCCCGCCACACTATCGAGAATGTCATCGGGAACAGGAACATCTCCAGCCTCCACGAGTTTGTCGTAAATCACTCTTATTTCCTCTTGCTTCTCCTTGAGTTGCTGCTTGAGCCGCTCAATCTCTTGGTTTGTTAATGTTGCCATGATTACTGTTATTAATAGTTTTGACTAAATGTTGTCAGTCTCGTCATATCCTCTGGAGGATTACCTATATGGTTTTTCATCCGTTGGAAGGGGGGTGGGGTTTGGAATCCCTGTTACTAATTATCCATTGATATAAAAACCTCCGCCAGCCACCTGGTCAAGGGCATCGTCGGGCATCTCCATGACACCTGCCTCCACGAGCTTGTCGTAGATTTCTTTTACTTCTTTTGTCTTCTCCTTGAGCTGCTGCTGCAGCTGCTCAATCTCTTGTTCTGTAGGTGTAGCCATAATTTTAAATATTTAATTATTGATAAATGATCGAATTCGTTTGCAAAAATACAACATTTTATTTAAAACTATGTATCATAGAAGGCAAAATATGTCTCATTTTAGGAAAAAAGCTTCCGCCATCAGCATGGCTGCTGTATCCGACGAAGATAAGTTGGTAAAAATGTATGATACAACATAATTATTTCTAAGAGAATTATATAAAATGTACTTAACTATTCATAATAGCTGTTATCTTGCTTATTATCAATATGTTACATTATGAATAGTGCCTTAAAAATTGTGGTCAACTATTCATAAATCGTTATTTAAGTGTCTTCTTTAAGTCGTTAAGATAGGCTTAAAGTACTGATAATAAGGCAGTTACACGATAGTAACGAACGGAGAAACAAAGTGTTTCTGCCTGAGTAACAAAGTGTTACCACCGGAGTAACAAAGTGTTTCCGTTGCTGTTACTATAGTGAAACACCAATAAATGCATTTTGAAAATAATTTACTACAACTCAAAAAGTGGTCATTTTATGAATAGTGCCCTATTAATTTTAGAGCACTATTCATAAGATAACCATTTGATTATCAGTGTGTTATCGCAGAATATGAATAGTTGGCATGTTTTTTATACATTTTCTAGTTCACATTTTTAGTCGTGCCAACGGACCCGCCGCCACCACTAGTGGGATTGCCCCAGGGCAGACCGGTGTTGATGCGGAGGAAGTTGCCCCAGCCGGTCAGTTTGTGGAATGTACACTGCTCATAGCCCACGCCGATGTTGCACTTTACGCTATTTCCGGCTCCGACGAAGTCGAAATTGTAGAAGACCTGGTGATAGAGGCAGACACTGAGGCTGTAGTGGTCGAGGTGCTGTACGCTCCAGTTGACGTCGGCACGTTGGAGGATGGCTTGGTCGAAGGCCTGCTTCATGTCATGTGCGATGGTGTTTAATTCTGCGTCGCCAGTGTTTTCGGCCAGCTTGTTGGCGTAGTCCTGTAGGTCGAAGAAAGGATTGTAGAAACTATTGTTGGGGTCATCGTCGTAAGTTTTGAAGCGATAAACCTGCTTGGTGGCGAGATTGATGGCCTCTTGCTGCGTCGGATATAGGGCAACGAGGCGGTTGGCCAGTCGACGGGCGACATCGATGACGCCGTCGAGTTCGCTGGTGCGCAGCAATTTGAAGTCGCCGTTGATGGCACGGCCTCCTTCATTCTTATAACTGTCCTGCCATACGGGTGTGATGTCGTTGAGCATGTAAGCGAAGGCATCCTCCACGTTATTTTTCTCGATGAGGCCCTTAACGAATCCTGTCAGCACCTCGCCGCTGCTGCTGAGCTCGTGAGCAGAGCAGGCTATGTACTCTGTTACGTCGCGCAACTCGGTCAGCGTCTCCATGTTGCCCATCAGGCAGTTGTGAAAGAATATAGCCTTAAGCGGGGCGCGGCCCGTGGCCTTGATGGCCTGTGATAGTTCGTACATGTCCAACTGCTCGTGGTCGTTCCATTCGTCGCCAATGACACCGCGCGTGGAATTATGGTACTTGCCAGGAATGTCGCCCATAGGATTGAAGCCGCTGCCATGACCCCAAATGGCAAAGATGTATTCCTCGGCTGGGCAGAAGAGACTGCTAAACTCAATGAACTGTTGGATAGTGTTGGGATCGTAGAGCTTGGTGGCGATGGCCTGGGTGTTCATGCCGAGCCCGTTTAATCCATGCTCGTGTAGGTTGTCGAGGTCGGTCTCGCTGTTCAATTCAAACAACACCAAGTCACCTTCGTCGGTCAACTGACCGCTAGTGTTCTGGCCATACTTGTAGAGGACGGCCACGCGCACCTTGCTCCCGTCCTTTAGGTAGGGTCTGAGTTGCTCCCAGAATCCTTGCTCTATAATCCAGTCCATATTGCCTCCGGCGTTGCCATAGACGAATATGGTATAGCGGGCCTGCGTGCCGGGCACATTCACCAGTTCACGCTTGCTCCACTCGTCGAACTGTGCGGCCTTTGTGGCATCGGCCTTATCGAAGGCTATCGCGATGCCGTTGTCTATCGTCAGTTTGTCGTCAACAACCTGGTATTTTGCATCCCACGGACCGTCGTCCATCGTGATGGTCATGTTGCCGTTCTCGGCTGTATATGTAAACGGCTGGTGTTGCAGGGCGGTAGGATCTTCGCCCGTCAGGAAGTACACATCGCATACACCCGTTCCGTCTTCGTTGAACGTCCATACGTTCCACGACTTGCCGTAGTTCCACAGCGTAAATGTCTTGCCCGAGAGATTGCCCACCCATGTGCCCACAAGAGCCTTGGGATCAGTAGGATTCGGCGTCGGGTTGTCGTCGTTGTCGGTGCAGGCAGCGAAGCCCAGCAACATGATGGTCATCGCCATCAGAAAGAAAATCCTTTTCATATAGTTTATTATTTATGCTAATTACTCTTTCTTATTGCTATCGATTGTCGAATCGGTGGCAAAGGTACGGCAAGACTGGGAAACAAGTGTGTCACCCCTACAAATCTTTGTGTCAATTCGTCAAAATCTACTTTTTGGCTACATGACGATAGTCGGAAGGCGACATGGCGTAAGTTTCGCTGAAAAGACGGTAGAAGGTGCGGCGGGATAGCCCGCAGAGTTCGGCAATGAGACCTATGGAGTCGTTGGTGGTAGAAAGCAAGTGAGTGGCGTGACGCAGACGGTAACTGTTAATGAAATCAGCAGGAGTCATGTCAGCACACTCGCGAATGGCATCGTAGATGTACGTTCGGTTGGTGCCTAGCATCCGGGCCAGCGTATCAGGATTAGTGTCGGGATCGGTGAAGATGTCGGGCTGCTTCATCAGTTCACAGAGTTGGCGGTAGAGTTGCTGACCAGTAGTGAGTTCAGCCTCTGGTGCGGCCTCCAACTGCTCAATAGCTTGTTGGTTTTCCTGCTCGCGCTGCTCAATCTCAGCCAGCAAACGACGATTTTTCTCGGTCAACACCTTATTATATTTATAGGAGCGCCAAAGCAGGTAGGCGATGAGCAAGATGATAATGGTGGCACTGGCAAGGATGATACGGTGGACGACGAGCGACTGGCGGCGGCTGGAGATTTCGTTTTCCTGACGCTTGATTTCCTGCAACTGCTCCACGTCGGCCTGACGCTCCTGCTGGCGGATGGAGTCGGTTAACTGCCGTATACGGTCGCCTAGCGCCATAGCCTCTGTCGCGCGTCCCGCCTTCTGCAGAGCATCATACTTGTAATTGAGCAAGGTCTTTACATAGAGGTCGCTGATGGGCTCGCCATTGGAGCGCATCATAGAGTCGGTTTCGTCGAACAAGCGGACTGCCTCGTCGTAACGGCCCGTCATCGACAGATACAGACCTTCGGCTGCCATGTCTAACGCGCCAAGACCTTGGAACTGTTGATATTCACGGTGAAGGATCTCCGCCTGCTCTCGTTGTCCATTGGCAGCATAGACCATCGCCTTACTGATGGTCACGTTGTTGCGGCGCTTTTGCATCGCCCAGTCGGGAGTGTTTGGACAGCGTGTAAGACGCGCCATCGCTGTGTCCATCTTCGCCATCAGGGGCAGTGCCTTCTCTGGCATCTTATTGTCGATATACAGGTCGTTGAGTGAAAGCAACGTATAGATGAGCGGATCAATCTCCCCATAATCGGTCGCATGCTGTGTACTCGCCATCAAATCATCGATGCATTGCAGAAACAACTGCTCGGATTCTGCAATATGCCCCAGTTTGCTTTCACAATCTGCCATCTGCATCAGTGCCCTGCACTTCATCTCCAAATCATTTGGCGTTGTGCCATCACCCAAAAAAGCAAGGATTTCCTTGGAGAGGGCGAGTGATTTACCATACTCGCCATCGGCGTATGCACCGTTACCTAGAATCAAGCGAGCCTTACAATAAAGGTTGCTGTCTGCCGACGTGGCGACAGCATGTCCCGCTTCTGCAGCAATCGCTTTCTCTGCGTAATAGGCTGCCAACCGCCTTCGGTCGGCATTCTCATAGATAATTGCTTTAATAGTGTTAGCACGTATTGCCGTGAACAAACCCGCCTGCTCCGCACTATCCACTCGCTCCACAGAATGTTCAACGTCGGATAATCCATCGTTGACTATCTCTTTGCTCAGCGCAGCAGCTTCATCGTTGCGGTCAGGCTTCGAGCAGCCAGTCATCAGGGCCACTACAGCGACAAAAACTATCAATATGATGAAATATCTGCTCTTTCTCATAAGTGTTATTGATAACAATGCAGCAAAGGTACACTTTTTTGCGGAACAATCGAATACTTTTGTTTTTTTTTGCCTCGTTTTTACGCTGTGCCACAGCTAAAATGCTGTTTTTGAGTAATTGGCACAAAGATTTGCAAGGGTGGCACACATGTTTCCCCGCCTTGCTGTACCTTTGCAGCGTGAAATCAAAAATGCAATGCTATGGAGTTAAGTATCATCCTCAGTGTAGCCCTCGCAGCCACCATGATAGTAGTGGTATTGGTGCTCATAGCTATAATCGTCTACCAGCGTTGGCAGATAGGCGACAAGAACGCCACACTTGGTCGTTTCATCGACGAAAACGAAAAGATGCGCAGAAAGATATCAAAAGCGGGTCTTTTGTAACCTATATAAATAATTATAATATAAAATAGTATTAACAATTAAAACTCTAAACATTATGTTGGTTATGAAAAAACTTACAACAAGAATGATGACGGTAGCGACAACACTTCTGCTCACAATTTCGTGCCTCTCGCTTGCCTCATGTGAAAAACTCGAGGACGAATTAAATGGAATGGACGATTCCAACGCCTTCTACAGTTACAAATCCTTCAGCACCGACTTCGATTATCAGGATGCCTGCGGTCCATTCGACACTGCCATCAGATTCTCAGTTGGTCTCGAGCCCATCATGGGCGGTGCCGATGGCCAAGTGAAAGAAGCCTGCGATGCTTGTTACGAGAACTTGAAGACTAAGCTTCAAGGCAGAAGCGGCAAGGTGGTTATCTTCAAGACCCGCCGTCCTGACGGCAGACAAAAAATACTTAAAGAGTACAAATTCTAATCATAAACAACAATGAAAAAAATAATCATGACGCTAGCAGCCGTCCTTTGCTGCGCAATCACAGTTTCGGCACAAGATGCCCAGACAAACAGAAACCGGATGTATCGTATCACGCTTGGCAATGTGCAGTACACTCACCACAACGAGAAACTATCAACTGGCGAGACCATTGGTAAGGTATTGTCTGGCGTACTGACCGGTAAGGCCGACGTGCAGGCTACCAAGTATGAAGAAGACGTGAAGAACGCAATCATCAACGGACTATCCAACTCTCGCCGCTTCCGATTTAACGAAGGTCTGGTGAATTTGGATGATGTGATGGAGGAGGGCAATCTTGTGGCCGATGCCGTCATCACTAACATAAAGGCCAAGACAGATAGCCGCACATGGAAAGATAAGGACGGGAAGACTCAGATAACAACCAACTATACAGGTGTGGTTGAGGCGATGCTTACACTGAAAGATGCAAAGACAGGCGAGGTAGTTGCAAGCCCTTCGTTTAGCGGTTCAGGCATGGGGAGTTCTTCTTACTCTGATTCTGACAAGGCCATCCGTGATGCAATCAGTCGGTTCTCAAATCGCATCAGCGCTTGGCTCAACAAGTACCGTCCATTGGAGGCCAACATCATTGAGGGCGCTGCCGCCAAGAAGGATAAGCAGAAGGAGGTATACATCGACCTAGGTAGTGGTGAAGGCGCTTGCGAAGGACTACACTTGGGCGTATATACCGTCAAGACCGTTGCCGGACGCGAGGCTAAGTCGCAGATTGGCAAGTTGAAGATTGAAGCCGTAGAAGGCGATGACATCAGTCGCTGCAAGGTGCAGAGTGGTGGCAAGGACATCAAGGCAGCTCTTGACGCTGGCGAGAATCTCAAAGTCATCTCCATCGACTGATAAAAATAAATAACCTAAATAATAACAAGTAAATATGAAAAAGATTATCATGACATTGACCTACGGTCGAGTGAGAGCAGCCTTTGCAGCCGTCCTTTGCTGCGTAATGACAACAACAGTATTCACCGCCTGCGACAACAGAGACAAGACCGCAACGACAGAGATGTCGGAAGATTCTACGGCCTTAGTGATTAACCTCGACTCGATCGAAATTAAACCCTACATGGCTTTCGGTTCCTCGCTGGCCGACGTAGAGAAGTACCTCAAGGCAACATACGCAGACTATGCCGAGTGGAAAGCAAGCGATCTGAACACTTTCGAATATGAGGAAGGTCGTTCCTATTGTAAGGAGTACACCAAAGGCAAGTGTAAGTTGGGTTTCTACTTTGCCAATGCCGACGGAACCAGTCTCTACCTCGTTTCATACGACTATTTCTTTCCTATGCCTCTAGAACCTGTTATGGCCGAGTTGGAACGCAACGGATTTGTAAATAAGGGGGAAATCAAGTTTGACGACTTCAATGCCGACCTCACCTACCTCTACCTTTCTGCCGATGGCTCAATCGAGGTACAAGTCTCCTCATGGGAGAAGGATGGCGGCAGCTGGGCCATCAGTTTCCAGCCTTTCGACAAGAACGACTTAAACCACTTAGTAAAATAGTATCATTAATTCTATTGCAAAATTAACAAAATGAAGAAAATTCCAAAAATGAAACATATTTTTCCGCTAGTGAGACATTAGTTTGGATAATTGTTTGTAATTTTGCAACCGAATTCAATTATTAATCAACAAAATATTAAAAATTATGGCAACACTTACAAATGAACAAATTGAGGCCAAGAAGCAGCAATTGAAAAAGACAATCATGACGCTAGCAGCCGTTCTTTGCTGCGCAATGACAATGACCTTATTCAGCGCCTGCAGCAGCGACGATGACAACAACAAAGACAACAAGGATGACAAGACTCCTGCTAAAGTAGCTATGACTTTCACTGTCTACACCACTCAGGACATGCTTGATAACTGCGAAGAGACCATTTATTACAACGATGGTTACGAGCCAAGATTTCTTGTTTTGAACGAGAACAACATTGATAAGAATTATGCGTGCGAGATTACCGTGGCTTACGACGGTCTGCCCGCCACCTTTACCTTCAAACGTGAGGTCAAACTCAAGGGGTCAATCGATTCGATAGAGAAATTCAAATACAGCCGTGGCTATGCATACATCTATGGACTCTACAACGATGCTGGCTTTTTGATAAATAACGGAGAATCATATACATCAAAGGGAGGCGGTGAAGGCGCTGGAAACAAAGTGGCTGAAATAATCAATGCCGGCCGTCTGAACCAAAATTTCACCTTCACGTTCGACAAGGATGGCAAAATGACGACCACCAAAGAATAACGTTTTTAGACGGAAGGCAAGTTTACATCCGTCGAACAGAGTTGGCGGTCCCTGGCGGCCGCCAACTTTTTTATTTTTTTCCTGTTAATAATTTGCTTATATCAATTAGGCGGAGAGTGTAACCGTTAGGCCGGAATGGGTAATGTCATCACAAATCGAGCGCCATCGGTATAGGTAGTATCAAGTTGGATATCACCACCCAGACGGCGGGATAAGCTGCGAGCTACGGTTAGTCCGATGCCTGTGCCATCGTAGTATTCATTTAGTTGTACGAACTCATCGAAAATACGCTCGGCCTCGGTAGCAGGGATGCCGATACCCGTATCTTCGACGATGAACTGCACGCCGCCGTCAGCGACGCTAAGTCTCAAAACGACACGTTCTTTCCCATCCGTTGCGGCATGTTGTCCATAAGCCTCAGCAGGAGCTGTAAACTTACGGGCATTATCAAGCAGCAGCGAAAGCGCACGGACTGCAGCTCTCTGGTTTGTGGTAAACTCTACAGTTTCACATCCTTCGCCAAGCATTAATTCGAACGCCAGATGACTGGCTTTCTCAATGCCAGAGGCCTCCACAGCGCTCAATGCAATCTGTACGGCCAACACATGATCGGTAAGTTCGATGACGGTATGACTGCTAGCGTCCGAGAGCTCAAGCATCTTGTTGACCAGACCTGTAATGCGGTCGGTGTTCTCGAGTATCTGGATATTGGCTTCGTGGCGCGAGGCTTCGTCGAGTTCCATACCCTCGGTAGTGATGACTTGTGCAAAGCCAGAGAGTATATTCAGCGGCGTACGGAACTCATGCGATATCTGCTGGATAAACTTTGTCTTCATTCTCGATGACTCCTCGGCACGCTCGTTTGCAATGGTGAGTTGCTCATTCTTTTCCTCCAAACGCTTGCGTTCACTACGACGTATCAGCGCATAGATGGTAAAGAAAACTATGAGCAATATAACAACCACGCCAAGGGCTATTACTCTGGTATACATCAGCTTTGCCTTCTGCTCGGCAATCTCAGCATCTTTCTGCTGTGTCTGATAGATAGTGGCCAGTTCGAGTGCTTGATTCTTCCTTTCATGAATAATGGCAGAGTCGAGGTACTCGAAAGTGTATGCAGCTACGCTTAATGCTGAGTCTTTACGACCGGCTTTGTAGTTGGCAGTGAATTTTTTTGTCAGGTAATCTAAGTTTTGAAGTGTAGGCTCTGAGCCAAAATCTTTCAAATACTGATATACTATTGCATAAGCATCGGCAGCTTGGGCGTAACGCTTAGCCTTCAACATATAATCGCCCTCATAGATTTTCGCCATAGAATTTGTTTTG
>JAEEGF010531936.1_pt1 | contig 19495 bp, 8 predicted proteins | sample 9134171 | NCBI WGS metagenome assembly JAEEGF01 (sample SAMN16246542, study PRJNA631951) | gut metagenome | biome: gut microbiome; feature: rumen; material: AP-attached | host: Bos | place: Iran: Karaj | collected 2018-10
GTGGCCGTGCCGGCCGCGGGTAGTATAGGCCTCGCACATGGCCTTGCGAAGCCCACGGTCTTCGGTGGTCGTTATCGCGGTCGGGTATTCGCTGACGCTGATGCCGAACTTCTCCTTGAACGCGTTGCTCTCCGCGAGGATGTTGTTGCCGATTTTCTGGGTCTTGACCGCAAGCTCGCTATCGATCGCCTTAAGCTCCGCCTGGAGGTCTTCGGGCAGGCCGATACCCTCGCGCTCGAAGCCGTCGAAGTGTTTTTTCAGGACCATCTGCTGCTCGCGGGTAAGGCCGCTCTGGTCTGCGTTGTAGACCGCCGCCACCCTCTGATAGAGCCCTTTGTTGAATGACATCGCCGATTCGTGTTCGGTCATCAGGGGAATCGCCTCGTCAAGAACGGCGTCGAGCTCCGGAGTCTGATCGGTCTCCGAAACATTGTACAGGACGCCGACAACCTTCGAAAGGATGTTGCCGCTGAGTTCCAGCGCTGCGATAGTGTTCTCGAAAGTCGGGGCTTCGGGGTTGGCGACTATGGCGTCGATCTCCGCCTGCTGCTGCTCGATTCCCGCCTTGATCGCGGGGATATAATCGGTTGTCTTGATCTTATCGAACGGAGGGATGCCGTACGGAGTGTCCCATTCCTGGAGGAAGGGATTCTGATGACAAGCTGTAAGGGCTGCTGCCATTATCAAAAGTGCTATCGTTTTTTTCATACTATTCTACTACGAAATCGTCGAGTGAGTTGACGGTTATCTGGATGCTTCCCTGATAGAGGTTGATTACACCGGTAACGGAGATGGTCTTTTCGCCCTTGAGGACTGCGGGATCGATCTCCACGTCGGCGAACTTGCAGAAACCGCTGGTACGAACCTGGACGGAAGTTCCGCCGAGGGTAAAGTACTGGCTTACGCTGTAGGCTGCCTTCTCGACTCCCGGATAGCTGCCGTCGCCCTTAAGCATCGGATGTCCGAGGGTTACGTGTTTGCCGTCTTCATCGAGGAGGTATTCGGAACCGCTGGCTACTTCGGCGTCGTCCCAGTCACCTGCGAGGAGGTGTTCCTTCATCTTGTTCTCAGACATTGCCCAGGTGGTGATGCCGTGGGTCTTGCCGAACTTTCCGAGGCCGTTGCTGTCTGAAAGGAACACTCGGTTGGTTCCGGACTTCTTGTCCTTGGTTGAATCAAGATAGAGGAGGACGAAGGTTTCGCCTGCATACTTGAGGCCCTTGATGGTAACGAGACTTCCTACGAGAGGATGTGTTGCCTGAGTAGCGGTCTTCGGGTCGGGGAGCTGGCTTGCGGCAGTAACGACCTGAGGTGTTACCAAACCTTCTACTTCTCCGCGGAAGATGTGGTCGTTGATAATCATCTGGGACTCGAGATACGAGGTCTCATAAGTTCCGGAAGGATCTGCGAAGCCGATCTGGGCCATACCCATTCCACCGTAATTTCCGGTTTTGTAACCATACATTCCGAGGGTGAGGTCGCGGCAGAATACTGATACTCTCTGTCCGGGAAGGTAGTCGTTGTAAAGACTGTTCTTTCCGACTTTGATTTCGATACCTCCGGTTTCATCCTGGATGAAGAAACTCTTGTAGAAGTTGCCGGGCTGGTCGGTAGTACTGACTATACCTGAGATGACGATGTCTTCATTGATGACCATCGGCTTCTCGGGGATGTACTTCGATACGAGCTGGGCGATAGTGTGGGTAGTAGCCGGAACGGTCCTCTCGTATGCCGGAGGATTGGAATACTTGACGGTAAATACCGGCTGGAACTCTTCCTTCAGAGACTGGCAGGAAACGAGCACCGCAAGGGCGAAAAGTGCAATAATTGTCTTTTTCATATGCTTAGAATCTGAAGTAAATGTTCAACATATAGTTTGCTCCCTGCATGTAGAAGTATTTAGGATCGAACCTGTAGTAACGGTCCTTGCCGACACTGCTGATAAGGCGGGTCTGCTCGTAACCTCCGGTCTTTACATTCCTGTTGTTCAGGATGTTATTGACGTTGAGGGAGAATCCCAGATAGTACTTGCGCTGGATAGACCAGCTCTTTCCTGCAGAGGCGTTGAGAAGGAACGCGGGAGCGAATTTCTCCTGGCCTGCGAGGTAGTCGATGACTGCAGGGTTGGACTCACTGCCCCTGGCCGCGAAGGTTGTGCGGTAGAGAGGGTTCATATCGAGATAAGCCCTGTCGAAGTACTGACCGTTGAGCTCGAAGAACCAGTAGCTGTTTGTACGGTAGTTCAAGGCGAGCTCGCTGGCAAACTGAGGAGTACTCGGGACGTAGTGTTTCTGGTAGTGGTCTACCTTGAAGCTTCCGTCGAGATTCTCGTCGAATACCGGAACTCCGTCTGCGGTATAGGATGCCGGGACATAGACGGGATGCTGCTGCCAGTAGGTGACTTCGTCGTCACGTACGACTTCTGCGCTGTTATCCACTGTCTGGACCATATGAGGGGTAGAGGTGTAGATGTACTCGCCGAGGCTGACAACTCCGCTGACGCTGAGGCCCTTCAGAGGGAGAGGGACCTTAACGCCGAGCTCAACTCCCATATGGCGCTGGTCGATGCCGGTCATTGCGAAGTTGGTGAAGCTCTGCTGGGAGTCGTCGTAGAAGCTCATTACATCCGTCTGGTCCATGATCTTAGTGTAGAAACCGGTAACGCGGGCGCTCACCCACTCCGATGCGATCTGATAGTTGACATCGGCCGAGAAAGTCTTCTGGGTAGTCAGGTTACCAACGATCGTATTGCGTGTACGGGGCGAGATGAAGCTGTTGTTGAAGGTAGGAGCGTCGTTGAAGAAGCCTACGTTAGCGCTTACGCGGCTGTTGCCGAACAGATCGTACGCTACGCTCGCTTTCGCCGCATAGGTAAGGAACTTCGCCTTCTCGGACTTGCCATAGGATGTCTGGCCGTTCGAGATGTTAGTAAGGTCGATCAGAAGGCCGTTGATATCGGTAGCGTATATGTGTGAGCCGTCGGGATTAGCGCCGGCGAAGAGGCCCTTGCGGACGAGGCCGTCGCGCCAGAAAGCGGTAACGCCGACTTTAGCTCCGGCGCTGGCGGTAAGGCTGCCGAGCTTGTAGGAGGCATTGCCCCACAGGTCCGCAACGCGGATCTGGGCGAGGTAGTCGTAGCCGTACTTGCCGCCCTTCTTGATCTTCTCCGCCGTTCCGTGGGCGAGATAGTAGTTGAGGTCGTTCTGAAGGAGAGCCTCGTTCGCCGCGAAGTCGCGCTCGGCGAAGCTATCGATATTCAAGAAGTACTGACCTCCGAGAAGATCGTTCATCTTCTTGTAGTTCTCGGTCCTGTTGGCGCGGAGATTGACGCCGCCCTTGACGGTAAGATCTTCGCTGACCTTGTACTTCGCGTTGGCGGCGAACTGAAGGTCGTTCTGGTCTACGTGGCGCTCTTCGAGAGCGTACTTGCTGCGGCCGTCGGGGTTGTTGTAGTTAACGTTGTAGAGGCGGTCCCAGTTGAGGTGCTGGTAGTTGTTGTACTCAGGGCCTCTATGGGTCCAGGCGTAATATGTCCAGTCGTATTTGTCCTGGTTTACACGGTTGTAGTCCTCATCCTCCATATAGTAGTAACTCGGGAGGTTGCGGTAGTAGTCCGGACGGGGGTCCATCGCATCGTACCAGTCGAGGGCGGTATAACCGTTGTAACCGGTCCTCCAAAGGAGGGTAGCGTTAGCGGTCAGGGGAATATCCTCGGGGGCATACTCATACTTCAGGACCGTAACGGGCTCGAAGGTGTGGCGCACGCGGGAGTTGCGGACCTTTCCGTCCTGATAACCCCAGTTGCTGTTGTACATATTGTCGCCCATGAGGTCGTAGACTTCCTGGGTCGAAGCGTTCTGAGCGCCCCTCTGACCGGGGGTTGCGAAGGTAAAGAGGGTGAGCTTACTGGCGTCGTCGAGCCTCTTCGTAACTCCGAAGTAGTAGGCCAGCGAGCGGTAGTAGACTCCCTCGATCCAGTCGTTTCCACCGGCGCGGAGCGAGGCGTTGAACGCGTAGCTCCAGCCGTTGTTCTCGCCGGAAGCATAGGACGCCATCAGACGCATACGGTAGAGGGCGCTGTTGCTAAGGACGGAGAAACGCCAGCCGGTACGGACGCTCAGCGGGACGGCGTGGATGTCGGTAACGCCGTTGAAGCCGCCCAGGCCGCCGTCTGCCGTCTCAAGGCCGATGGTCGTGTCCTTCGAGCGCATGGCCTCGTTCAGGCCGCTCCAGAGCGAGAAGGGAGAATAGCCGGTAATCGCGTCATTCATCTTCACACCCGCGAGGTAGACGTCCTGAGTTTCGGAATTGTAACCTCTGTTTTTGAAACGGATCGAGCTGAAACCGAAACCGGCGATGTTGGTATAAACGTCGTTCGAGCCCAGAAGGAGGGTCGGGGCATCCGAGTAACCGGAATCTTCCATATCGAACTCGGCATAGTTGCTCTCGTCTGCCTCCTGGATGCTGGCCGAAGGGGTCAGGGAGACGAAGATGAGGTCCTTGACAAAGCCTTTGTCGACTGTTACGAAGACGGTGAGGTCGGAGAACTCGTCTGCGGTAACCTTGAGCTGGTATACACCGTCTGCAAGGCCCTCGATGAGGAATTGTCCCTCGGAACCGGAAGTAATTTCCGCGAGCAGCCTGCCATCCTGCGAGAGGACCATCTCAGCACCTGAGACCGGGACCCTGCCCGCACGGCTTACTACCGTACCCTTGATTCCGCCGGTATAGGCCTGGGCGAAAACGAGGACGGAGAAAAGCAGCGCCGCTGCAACTGTTAACAGTTTTTTCATTGTGTTATTTCTTGATTACTATATACGTAGGATAGTGGTCAGAGTAGCCTCCGATGAAGGAGCCGCCGGAGAAAGTACGGAACGGAGTTCCCTTGTACTGGCCGGTCTGCTGGGTCATGAAGTCTTTGTGGAACACGCGTCCGTAGTAGCGCTTCCTGTTGAGCTTTATAGGCTGGAGCTTGAAGCCGCCGTCCGGAGCGTTGAGCAGGTTGTAGTTGACCTGAACGATATCGTAGATGTTCCAGACGCCCTGGTATGCGAGCGAGCCGTAGCCGTCTTTAAGAAGCTTGATGAAAGGATCGAAGAAATCTTCCGGAGCTACCTCCTCGGGCTTCTCGCGTCCGCGAAGGAACACTGCCTGGCTGTCGTCTGTAGGGTTGTCGTTCATATCACCCATCACGGCGATCTTGATTCCGGGATACTTCTGTTCCATCAGGCGGGAGTGGTTGTAGATAATCTCTGCTCCCCTGCTGCGGAGGTTGCCGCCCTTACCGCCGATACGGGAAGGGAGGTGAGCTACATAGAAGGCGAAGTGTTCCTCGCCGATCAGGCCGTGGACCATCAGGATATCACGGGTCTTGAAGTAGCTGGTATCAACATCCGAAAAATCGATATCCGAGTTGAAATCGAAGGGAATCGATTCGCTGTCCAGATACTTGAAGCGCTTGGGGTTATACAGAAGTCCTACGTCTACACCGCGGCGATCCGGGCCGTCGTAGTGGACTATCTGATAGTTCGCCTCGGCGATCTGGGGATCTGCTACGAGGTCCTCGAGTACAAGTCTGTTCTCGATTTCGCTCACTCCGAGGATGGTGTGCCACATCTTGTTGTCGTCTTTCATCGCACGGATGACACGGGCCATATTGTGGACTTTCTTCTCATACTTGTCCGGAGTCCATTTGTTGCCTCCGTCCGGGAGATATTCGTTGTCGTTCTTCGCGGGATCGTCGTAGATGTCGAAGAGGTTCTCCAGGTTGTAGAAGCCGATGATGTGGGTCTGGGCGCTTGCGGTAAACGCAAGAAGGAGAAGCGCCGCGACGGCGTAAAGGATTCTTTTCATCATTTGGTTTATTTCCACCAGCTGTCGCCGGTCGATTCAACTTTATTGTAAAGGTCTGCACCTACCTTAGCCTCGAGATTGGGGAAGAAATCGATATCCATCATCTCTTCGAGTTCGTCGATAGTCATCGACTGACCCATAATCTCGGAATCCGCGTAGGCGTGGTGATCGAAGTAGAAGCCGATTGCGGTATAGCCGCCCTGCTTGGCGGTATTACCTACCGTACCTCCCTTCTTGAAGCCCAGCAGGGCCTTGAAGTAACCTACGGGGACGGGAATTTCCTTACCGTCGTTGTCGTAGGATGTCGTATAGTAGCCCCTGATATCGCAGCCGGTAACTACATAGAGCGTATCGAACTGATTTGACCAGGTACGGACTTTTCCCTCGAGGGTAGCCCACGCTCTCTGGTTCAGCTCGCCCCTCTGCGGGGTCATATTCGTCCCATAGAAGGTCATCTCGTTAGCCCCGGGAGTCAGGCGGTCGGCCGAAGGGAGCTGATGTCCACGGTCATACCCGCCCTTGAAGCCGCTGAAAATAACGGGCTGATACTCGCGAGGGACCTTAGGATCGAGGCCCCACCTGTCTGAGCGGCTGCCCGAACCGGCCAGGCTGTTGTTGAGCGGATAAGCCACCCAAATAGCCAGGCAGGCCTGCGGATCAAGGTAGAACGAGTAATTGCGCTTGGTCTGTCCGCCGTGCTGCATGTCGTGTGTGAAGAAATACAGATCGGGGTCGTTCGTTGCCGGGAGTTCGAGCCACGCCGGGACGGGATCCGGGTTCAGGCCCTCGACGGGACGGGGGTTAACCGACGACTTGCCGCCCTGGGTAAAGGCCAGCGACTTTTTGTCGGCGCCCACGGCCAAGGTAATCGTACAAGTCCTCGACTCCTCTTCCCCGTTCGCCTCCCAGGCCATCACGACCTTGCGCGTTCCCGGACGGCCTGCATCGGCAGAGACGTTTGCCCACGGCTCCACGTCCTGCCCGCAATCCACCGACAGGGTCCATTCCGCCTTCGCACTTACCACCAGGAACTGAGTTCCTGCGGCATAGCCGACGGGGTTATTGGTCAGCGTAAGGCTGTTCTCGGAGACGACGGTCCCGCCCTGCTCCTCCTCCCCAGGATCCTGAGGATTGATCAGTTCGCAGGAGACCGTCGCAACGAGGGCAGCAAACACTGCCAGTATGAATTTGCTACTTCTCACAGATTACGAGGATGCTGTTGATATAGACTGCACCATTGCCGGCAATAAGAGTGAAGCTCTTTGCGCTACCGGTAACAGACATTACGACCGTCTCTTCTCCGCCCTTAGTAGAAACCGTTCCAAGGCTGTTGGCCCAGAGGCTGGAGACGTAGTTGTCGCCGGAAGTAGGAATCTGTGTATCGGCAGGGAGGGCATACATAGTACGAACAACTGTCTTCTCGTTCATCTTGAGGACAATTCTCTTGATATTGCTGCTGAACTCAGGAGATTTGAGATGTGCGCCGGTCTTATTGCGGAGCTGGATGAATGTAAGGCCTTTCTTGGTATTCATATTACCGCTCCAGGTTCCGGTTGCGCTGGTAATGCTATAATCACCGTAAGTATCCTTGGTCACTTCGCTTGAGGCAAAGGCAGCGACGATTTCGGCGTTTGTGAGCTCGTAACCGACCTCATTCTCGCCAACGGTAGCGTCAGCCTCTTCTTCCTCCTCTTCGCCTTCGTGCTGGTCTGCGCTGAGGGCAAGATCAGTAGTAATGACATTGAAGTAAGAGCTTCCGCTGATACCTACGAAGTATCCGGTTACGTCTACCCACTTGTCTACCAGGGCTGCGTCTACCGAAACGGGGTTCGAGAGGCTACCGGTACGAGCTGCATCCTTTACCTTGATGTTGTAGTAGTTTCCGCTCTTTGCGAGTTTTCCGGAGAACTTCACATAACCGAAGAGAGTCTCATACGCATCGAAAGCGGTCGCATCGAGGGCGGTAACTGCGGGATGGACCACCTCGTTGTTGCTGGAGTTAACCGTCACTTCGCAGTTGACGATCTCGGTAACACCGTTGTAGACGGACTTCTCGCCGTTTACGGTAACATTATCTCCAAGTTTGACCTTTGCGACGGCTTCCTTATCGAAGACATAAAGTATAGCGTCCGAAGTCTTTACAAGGAATCCGGCGGTAGAGAGAGCGACAACCAGACCGGTTCCGCCGAGCTGCTCGGCAGCAGCCTCTTCGACGGAGTCGATGATGGCGTTGACGACTTCGTGCTGGCTCTTAGCGGCATAATATGCGTACTGGCCGCGGATGACTACGTTGTATCCGTTCTTGACCTTTCCGGCCCAGGCAGTCTTCGAGGCGTCTTCGACCGAATAGACGTAAATCGATCCGGTATCGTCTGTAAGATCGAAGCTGAAATATGTCTCATTGAAACCGCTGACCTTTCCGGACAAACGATAGTATCCGACGACGTCCGCCTTCTGAATAAACTCAGCTACAGTCGCGTCAGTAGCCTTATCGGGGTCTCCTCCTTCTGCGGGAGTGTACTCCTCAACGACTGCCTTCACGATTTCGTGCTGGCTCTTAGCTTCGTAGTACTCATACTGGCCGGTGATAGTGATAGTACCGCCGTTCTTAATGACGCTCTGATACTTGGCCTTAGACTCGGCCTCCATCGAATAGACGTAGATAGTACCGGTCGCATCAGTGAGATCGAAGCTGCAGTAAGAGGCGTTGAAACCGCTTACGGTACCGCTGAGGCGGTAAGTAGCTTCCTTGCTGGGATTTGCGACAAGGTCTGCGACGGTAGTAGTGATAACGCCGTCTCCCAGATCGCCGGTCTGAGTTACCTTAACTGTAACCTGATGCTTGATGTCGGCAAAGAGGGTAAGGGTAACGGCCCTGTCCTTACCGGTATTGGCAAGGGCTGCGATCTCTACTTCGTGATTCTGAGTAGATCCCTTAATAACGTCGTTCTTGGATGTAATGCTCTGACCGTCTACGGTAACATCGAGCCAATCAGCGGCGTCTTCGACTCCGCGGATGTTCCAGTCAAAGGACGACTCTACACTGAACGAATAGCTTCCGCCTATCTTCTCGATAGTTACTTCGGGATTTGCAGAGACCTCAAAGGATTCTGAATCAAGGCCGTTTTCAGGGTCGCAGGCTACGAGAGCTGCACCTGCTGCAAAAACTGCCAGAAAGATGTTTTTTAGTTTCATTATGTGTGTTGTTAAGTTATTGTTGTCAATAGCTTTCAAATTTAACAATTATTTCGCTTTTAAGCCATAGGCTTAGCCTTTTTTCCCACAAGATGTAAACAAACAGCCCGGCGGCGAACCGTCGGGCTGTGTAAATAGTAATTAAGCGATTATTACTGCTTAGTAAAGATCATAGCAAAGTAGAACGGTCTGAGGCCGAAGCGCTCGAAGTCTGAGTAAGCCCAGGTTGCATCCCAAGTGTACTCGCTGTCCGGCTTGACGGAGCAGTTGAACACGAATGCGATCGAGTTGGCGGGGACGACCAGGTCGCCCTTTGCGCTTGCCCAGGTCATTTCCCAAGGATAGGTTCCCTCGGTAAGGCCCTGAACTGTGAGGGTGTTATTGAAAGTAACCTGACCGTTTTCGGTGTTGATGTTGCAAGGGACTACGCCGTGGGGCAACTGACCGAAGTTGTGGCTGAGATTCATATCGCCAGTTCCAAGCTTGTTCTTGTCGGCCACGAGGATATAATCCCAATAAGCGCCGTCTGCACCAGCCTGATAGTCGGCAGTGTTGTCTGTAGAGCTGAGAACGAGGAGGTTGTCATACTCCTTGTTGACGGAGCTGTTCCACATCCAGCTCTTATCCTTTACCTCTACGAATGCGCTGGAACCTACTCCACCGAGAACCTTAAGGCTGGTGACCTTGTAAGTACCGGCGAAGAATTCAGGAACTACGTTGGTCGACTTGACTTCCTCGATGATAAGGTCCTTGATGTAGAACATCATACCCGCGGGAGTTCCGTTCTGAGGGATGATAGTGAATGAGATATTATCAATATCCTTCTGAGCTGTATATTCTGCCTCGAAAGTGGTAGGAGTATTGGCTGTGACGGGTCCGAAGAGATCGAGCAGCCAGGCGCCTTCATACTTCTGGTCCGGATCATCTGCCTTATACTCGTGGAGCGAGAAGATAACATTGGAAATATCTGAAGTCGCGCCGAGAGTAACCTTGATTTTGTACTTAGTTCCGGCAGCCATAGGGATGAAGTGTCCTACCTGGGTTGTGAGGAAGTTGCAGTTGCCCCATTCGCCCGAGGTGGCGTCGTCAAAGGTAAGTCTGTAAGTAGACTGATCCTTCTTGAGCGCCTCGATAGCGGTGATATCCATCGCGGTGTAGTGAGTGATCTGGCCGTTGAGGAAGTCGAAGTTTCCATCGAAGATGGGCTTCCAGAGGTTGTTGGTTGCTGCGAGATACTCTGCGCTGGGGGTGTAATCCCAGGTATCCTCGGGCTCTCCCTGAGGAGCGTCGCCGTCTTCAGCTACGATGATGTCCTTGATGTAAATGATGGTTCCTGCTGGAGCTCCGCCGAAGTCCATCACGAAGTTGATGTTGGAACAGGTAATGCCATAAACAGCAGGGAAATCAATGATAGTAGGAGCATCCGGGCGCATCTGGAAGTCGCCTACTTCATGGATAAGAGCGCCTTCGTGTTTGGGGCCGGTCTCGCCATAGGTAACCGCCTTGATGAAACCGCGGGTAGTCTCAGTTGCACCGAAGGTAACCTGAATCCTGTACTGCTTTGCTGCATCGAGAGCAATCTCGTGGCCGGTATTAGGCATAATGAAAATCTGATTCTGCCAAGCAGAATAAGTTGCGTTCTCGATGGTAATCTTGTAGGTAGAAGTCTTCTTCTCGAGGAAAGGAACATCGGTAGTCTCGGTATCTGTTCCGTTCCAGTCCGAACCGTTGCAGAAATAGTAGAAATAGTTCTCTCCGTCTGCGTCGAAGACAGGCTTCCAGAGGTTGCTGGCGGCACTGTAATCTGCGCAAGGAGTGTAATCCCACTTGTCCTCAGGCTCTGGACCGGGGCCGGGCTCACCGACTACGGTGACGACACACTTTGCGGTAAATTCGCCGGCCTTGGCAACAATATCCGCAGTACCTGCCGCAACACCTGTAACAGTTCCGCGTCCGTCTACGGTAGCGACCTTAGTGTCTGAAGAGGTCCACTCTACTTCGGGTTTGATTGTTGCGTCTGCAGGGTCGTAAGCGACTGTCAGAGCCTTTGTCTCGCCTACTGCGAGGGAATAAGTAGCGGGAGAAACGGTGATGCCCTTAAGAGCGATGTCCGCAGGGACTTCCGGCTTCTCTTCGCAAGAAATGAATGCGACTGCAGCTACTGCCGCAATAGCGATAAACGAAAGAATTTTTTTCATCATAGTGATGGTTATTAGTGGTTGTTTAAGTGTCTAAAGCATCCCAAAGTTAGGAATAATTAAGTTTATAACAAAAAAACAGCCCGGCGGCGAACCGTCGGGCTAATTTTGTATTATGCCAAATATTATTCGGCAGGGACCAGTTGTTCAACCAAAATCTCGTCGAAACCGATTGCGAGATTTGTGATGAACTGAATCGCTGTTTCGGCGGAGGCTCCGGTGATGGTCCAGACATACTCTGTGCCAATCATAGTCGGAGCATTACCGGACATAGTGGCCTCAGATGCAATAGCCACTGCAGCATCAGGAGATGTTGTTCCATGCCTGGTCAACACCTGGAGGGTTGCGGACTTATTGTTCCAACCGGCCGCCTTGACGGTGACCCTAAGAGTAGCGTTGTCACCAGTTATGGTAGAGAGAGCCGGGGTCTTGAAGCTACCGGAAGCAGATGCGCTGCCGACCTTGATGGCATCGTTCATCGGGTAGACCTTGGTGAGCTCAGTATAGTCGCCGGTGAAACCGGTGTAAGATCCGCTCATCGATGTAAGTGCGGTAGTGGATAACTCCTTTCCGGTAAACTCGTCCTTCCAAACGATAACATAGGTAGGTTCCGGAGTTGATCCATCAGTGACTGTAACTTCGCAAGTTGCTGAACCTGCGAGGTACTTGCCGTCAGCAGCAACATTGACGGTGATGGTAGCAGTACCTGCTGCAACTGCGGTCAGGAGACCGGCGTCGCTAACAGTAACGACTGTCTCATCGGAAGAGCTGTAGCTGAGAGCACCTGTTGAGTTGGTGGTTGCACCAAGCTCGACGGGATCTCCACCGAGAACGATGGTCTTTGTCTTATCAACGGTAACGATACCGGGGATGCTCTTTACATCGTTAGGCTGGCTCCAGAGACCGATCTGCTGATTGGTCTTGTAGAAGGTAGGCCATACGATGATCTTGTTGAGCTTGGTTCCGGTAATGTGGCCGGTGATGGTGCCATCAGTAAGCTGAACGTAGAGAGCGATGTCACCGGTAGAATCGGTGATCTGGCCGTTGCGGTCGGTCTTGTCGAATCCGTCGGAAACGGTAACTCCGTTGTAGTTGTTGTTGAGCTCGGTCTTTACGTTGACGAACTTCATATAGTTGTCCTTGAGGCCCTGGATTGTAACCTTCTCGCAAGGCCAGGTGTTGCCATCATATCCGAAGGTAACATCGCCTTCCTTGTAAGTTACAGCAGTAATCTCAGGAACTCCGTTGAAAGAAGTAGTAGTAGCAGTAACCTTTCCGAAGATAGTATTACACTCGGCAACCTTAGACTCGAGGCCGGTTCCGTAGAAGAGAACACCACCGGTGAACCAATCGTGACGGGACTGTGCGAAGACATTCTTACCGCTCTTCTTGGTAACATAGAGCTTTGCATCTGCGGAGATGTTGATGATACGGTCGACCTTCTTGGTTCCGTCGGCGATGATGTCGGCGTTGAGCTTAGCGAGATCGGTGTACTCATAAGCGCCCTGGATAAGCATAGCGGTGAGGGTCTGCTTCTCCACATTGGTAGCGGTAGTAGTAGCGGTAATCTTCCACTTCCTGGGTGTTGCGAGCTCGTTGGCTGCGTAGTTGATAGCTACGTGGTTGGCTGCGGGCTCGATGGTGATGCCGGGGCCATTCTCAGTATAGACGTTTCCGTCGTCTGTGTAGACCTTGAACACATACTCGACATCAGCGTCCTTCTCGACATACCAGTGGGCTGCACCGGCCTCGTTGTAAGGAACATTGACGAGGGTGTCAGCTTCGACTCTCCACTCGAACTTGGCGGGGACGACAACTTCCTCGATGATGATGTCCTTGATGTAGAACTTCATTCCGGCAGGGGTGCCGAACTGAGGGATGATGGTCCAAGCGATGTTCTCGATATCAGCAGAAGGAGTGAACTCATCAGTGAAGGTTGTAGGAGTGTTGGCGGGAATCTCGCCCCACAGGTCAGTCAGCCAATTTCCCTCACGGTTGTCGGCGTCTGCCTTATAGGTGTGGAGAGAGAAGATGCACTTGCTGATGGCAGCGGTGGCGCCGAGTGTAACGCTGAGGTTGTACTTGGTGCCGGCCTTGAGTGCGACAGGGTGATCTGCGAGAGGTGCAAGGAAGTTGCAGCAGCCCCACTCGCCTTCTGTTGCGTCTTTGAAGGTGAACTTGTAGGTGGACTCTTTCTTCGCAACGGTCTTGCTTTCGGTGATTTCCTCGACCTGATTGCCGGTGACCTGACCGAAGACATAATCGAAGTTGCCGTCGAAGATAGGCTTCCAGAGGTTGTTCGTAGCAGCGACATACTCTGCGCTAGGGGTGTAATCCCAGGTGTCTACATCAACAACTCCGGTGCCCTCGAGCTTGGAGGTGATATCTCCGAGAGGGAGGAGTTTGCCGCGGGCAACATTGACGGGCTTCTCGGTAGCGAGGGTGGCGACTACATTCTCACCCTTCTTGAGAGCGAGTTTGAAGCCGGCGGTAAAGTCGGTTCCGAGAGGGAGGCCGATGTAATTGACCTGACCTGCTGCTCCTGTGCCTTCAATAACAGTCAGAGCGCCGGTAGTGTGGGAATACTTCCACTCAAGAACAGGCTCGTTGCCCTCGCCCTTTCCGGCAAGACGGCTTACGAAGAGGGTATAACCCACAGTTTCGCCGTTGTTGCCTTCGAAGACATAAGAATCGAAGTCAACGCTGGTTGTGAAGGAAATGACACCGCAAAGGTTGTAGAACACGAAGTTATCTCCTTCATTGTAACCTGCCATAAGGAGGCCGTTGGTCTTCGAGAATCTTGAATAGTAGTAGTAGTTTGAGCCTTCCTCAGAATACTGAGCAGGATACTGAGCATAGAAGGTACTTGTGTAGCCTCTGTCGGAGAAACGGTCGTAAGGCTCAACTCCTTCGACGGTAATGATAGCCTTCTTTCCGTTATCCTTGATGTTTTCGGCTGTGAGGGTGACGATGGCTTTGTTCTCGGAGCCTTCGCCGTGGATAAGAATCTGATCGCCGACTTCCCAGGTGGTCTTACCGGCATCGGTAACTGCTACCTTGGTGTCAGGCTGGGCAAATGACAGAGTGAAAGTGCGGGATCCGGCAGGAGAAACTTCAGGAGCCGCAATTTCCTTCTCCTCGCAGGAAGCCAGAAGGCCGACTGCAAGAACTGCAAGTGCGGAAAGTTTGAATATATTCTTCATATTCCTTTGTGTTTTTAGTCTTGATGTGATTACAGCTCGAAGCCGGTGATAGGATCGTAATCAGGAATACCGGAACCGGGAGTGATTGCCTGGATGGTGATATCCTTGATGTAGACAACGGTACCAGCGGCAGCCACACCGAAGTCCATAACGAAGTTGATGTTGTCGCAAGCGACACCGGTAATCACAGGGAAGTCGATTACGGTCGGTTTCTCGGGAGTCATCTGGAAGTCGCCAATCTCGTGGATGAGTGCGCCCTCATGTTTAGGGCCATTCGCACCGTAGGTGACGAGTTTGACGAATCCGCGTGTTTCCACATTGGAACCGAAGGTGATGGATACCTTGTACTTGTTCTCAGCAACGAAAGGAATGAAGCTACCCTCGTTCGGGAAGATGAAGAACTGGTTCTGCCAAGCCTGAGTAGTAGCCTTCTCGATGGTGATGGCATAAGTTGAGGTCTTCTTCTCGAGGAAAGGAACTGTAGTTGTCTCAGTGTCGGTACCGTTCCAGTCAGCACCGTCGCAGAAATAGTAGAAATACTTCTCTCCGTTGGCGTCGAAGACGGGCTTCCAGAGGTTGTCTTCTGCGAGATAGCTTGCGCTTGCAGTGTAATCCCACTCAAACGGTTCTTCGCCTTCCTCGATGAGGACGGGCTGGAGGTTGACTGCCTGAGGAGCATCTTTATAAGAGCTCTTATAGGCATAACCGGTGATGACATCGCCGACCTTGACGCCGAGAGACTCGAAGTTTGCAGTCTTGCCTTCCCAGTCGAGAACGCCGTAAATGTAAAGCTCTACACCTTCTGCATCCTTAACGTAGATGTTACCATACTTGTTGGGCTTGGTCTCATCGTTCTTATCCTTCACGATGTCGGTTACAGTACCGCTGACGGTGTAGAATACAGACTTGGTAGCATCATCTTCGAGAGCGAGGAACTCAGTGAGAGTCTTTGCAGGGTATGCGGCGAGGAGCCATGCGTTCTTTCCCTGAGGAGTCTCTTTGTAGCTGCTCTTAGGAGCTGCAAGGCTGACGAAATCGCCGATCTTGAGGCCCTTGGCAGTGATGACATCCTGACCGGAGGCGCCGCCCTTCTCAGGAAGGAGACCGTATATGTATGCCTCTCCGGTGTGATCCTTAATGTAGAAGTTGCCGTACTTGTTGGGCTTGGTGGCGTCATCCTTATCCATCACGATGTTGGTGATGATACCGCCGATCTGGTAAGCCTTGTTGTCATCGTCCGGTTTCGCAAGGAAGTCCGCGATAGTGAGAACGGTGAGGTCTGCACGGGTAACCACGCAGGTGACAGGATCGAGTCCGTCTGCGGAAAGTGTGATAGTTCCGGTACCGCCTTCGCCAGCTGCTACAGTAACGGTAACTGCGGTAGAGGCATTTCCGGTCGAAGGATCGAAGCGGAGCCAATCGACATCAGCGCTGAGAGTCCAGGTAACGATGTTGGAGGTAACGTTGAGGACGAATTCTTCGCCGGCAGCGGAAGCCTCGTAGCTCTCCTTGTCGAGCTTGATCATCGGAGTCGCGCTCTTTTCGTGGGAGATGTAGTAGGAGTTCATACCCTCAGGAGTTCCATTGTAAGATCCGCGGGTAGAAGCGATGGTGATGATGTCGCCTTCCTGAATACCTTCATTCACGAGAAGCTGAACCTTCTGATTTGCAACATCGGACTCGTAAGCAAGACCGTAGATAAGAATCTCGGCTTCGCCGTCGATGTCCTTCATAACGAAGTTGCTGTAGTCGGTGTTGGTGATGCTCTTGATAACACCCTTGAGCTCGTAGTAGATGCTGGCATCTTCGGGCTTCTCAAGGAACTGAGCAACGGTCACCTTCTCCATCTCACGCACTGCAGAACCCTTCTGGGTAATAGTGCAGGAGCCGGAGACGCCTCCGCCGGTAATTGAAAGCTTCACTGTCCTGTCGAAGCCTTCGTTGGCAGCGAATTTAACAACGATCTCGATAGGCTCGGAACTACCCTTACCCTTGTCTGCAGGGAGGGTAATGCCATCGATGATGTCGAGGGATGTAGCAGCAGCGATTGCAGCTGTCCAGTCGACGGTCACGAGGACCTTGACCTTCAGTTCGCCGCCCTCGGCACCAATTTCATAACTGGCCTTGTCGAATGCAACCTGAGCCAGGATCTGCTCGATCTCATCCTCTCCGCAGGAGAAGAGAGTCATAGCAGAGGCTACGATTGCCACAAAGAATTTAAGAAATCTTTTCATTGTGTTTGATTATGGGTTAATAATAATTAGAAGATATATCTAGCACTGATAATCATCTGCCATGTTGAAGAAGTACTGTTGTAGATGGAGAAGATGTCTGTCAGCTTCTCGGTCTTGCTCTTCCTTTGGAACTGGAACACAGGATTTGCACCGGTAGTATAGACGTCCTTTGCGTTGGTGAGGTTGATAGGAATTGCGTTTCCGTAACCGTCACCCGCGTTGACTGTCCAGGCATTTCCCCAATTAGGACTGAGGAGGTTGGCGACATTGAGGACGTCGACTCCGATCTGGATAGTGTGACGATGGTTGTTAGAACCTGTGTAGAAGTAGAAGTTCTGGTTGAACTTAAGGTCGATCCTATTCACCCAAGGACCGATGAGCGAGTTGCGCTCCGCGATCTTTCCGGTGTGGGTCCTGAGGTACTTGTCTTTCTGGATGTAATTCCAGAGATCCTGAGCCTGCTCTGCGCCGGAATAGGTGACTGTTTCGCCATCTTTGAAATCCTTGAAGGTCCAGTCTCCTGCGCCCCAGTTGCCGCTTGCGTCCTGAAGGTTTGCAAGGGTAGGGATATCGATCAGGGAGTAGTTGTATGCGCCGTCTCCGAAGACGTTGTTGACATAGTCGACGCTGCCGCGCATAGTCGGGCCGCCGTAGTAGGAGATAGCCACCTGTGAACCGAAGTACTTAGCGTAGTCCTTAGAGTATGTAAGGGTACCGATAACGCGGTGAGGCATTACGTAGCTTGCGTAACCGAGCTCAGGGTTGTTGGTTCCATACTGGGTGATGAAGGCCTTCCATGCAGAACCGGGCTGGTCGCCGACGCCGTCGTTGATGACCTTGCTGTGTGAGTAGGTGTAAGACAACTTGGCGTTGAGGCCGAAGCTGAAGTCTTTTTCTGCCTTGGCGGTTATAGAATAGTAAGAGCCAAGCTTGGTGTCGGGATTGTTGATAAGGTATGCGTGCTGGATCTGTCCGTCATAGAAGCCGTTCTCATAGAAAGGACGGGCTGCGATACCGGGAACGCTGATAACGCGGGTAGGAGCCTTCAGACCGATGTCGGTAAGGGTTACGACCTCCATATCCTTCTTATACACACCTTCGAGGGAAGCCTTGACATCTCCGGGGAGAACTGCGTCGATAGCGAGAGAGCTCTTCCAGACGGTAGGGTTCTTGAGGTTCTTATCGAGGAGGGTGATGGAGGAGAGGTTCTGACCTGCTGCAACGGCGCTGAATCCGCCGGGATAGAGCTGATCGAGAATCTTGCCACGGTCGTTGCTGATGGTAGGAATAACTGCAGGAGCCTGACGGGTAACCGTGGTCTGAAGAACACCTGCATCACCGGACTGACCGACGATCCAAACGAACGGGATACGGCCGACGAAGATACCGGTACCGCCGCGGACGACGAGTTTACGGTCTCCGAGAACATCCCAGTTGAAACCGATACGAGGAGAGAAGCTCAGCTGGGTCTTAGGCATATCGACTGTCGTATACTTGCCTGAAGGGTTGGAGGCGGTAGGAGCGAATGTTGCCTGCTCTACCCTTTCGTTGCGGTTGAAGTCAAGTGAAGGATAGTTCGGGAGCTCGAAACGTACGCCGGCAGTAACCTTGAAGTTATCGCTGATATTCCAGTTGTCCTGGAGATAGAAGGAAAGCTGACCGAAGTTGAAGTGAGGGAACTCCTGAGAGAAAGTAGCGTTGTTACCGTGGGTAATAGCAAACTGTGAAGGGTTGTCGAACAGGGTCTTGGCCTGAATGGCGTCGTAGATTGCCTGCTCGTTTGCGAACTCGAACACATATGCGCCTGCACCCATTCTCTGGAAGCCGTTCTTTGTCTCGTCTGCCTCGTACTGTACACCTGCGAGCAGGGTCATAGCTCCGAGGGTGTAGGAAAGTTCGTCTGTAACTACGAGGGTAGTAACGTCGCGGAGGTTTCCATAGGAGAAGGCCTCATAACCGAAGGTAGTGTAGATATGGTTCTTGCCGTCTCCGTTGACATCGTTGACCACGAGGTCTACGAACGGGAAGTAACCGCCGTCGACCGAACGAGGCTCATACTGATGTGAGTAGGTAGCACGGAGAACGTTGTTGAGTTTACCGTCGAGGAAGCGAGAGTTGAGTTCACCCGCGATCGAGCGGAAGTTCTGCTCCTGATAGTAGCGTGCGTTCTGGAAGTAGCAGGCATACATCGAGGAAGCGTTGGAGGTAGAGAAGCCAGAGTTCGCGAAACCGGTGGTCGAAGTAGAAGGCGCGGAAGCGTACTTGCTGTTGACCATGTTGAAACGGATGTTGAACTTGTGGTTCTTATTGATGTTCCAGTCTACGCGGGCAAGAATCTTAAGCGAAGGGATCTCGGTGTTGTAACCACCGGTGAGACCCGGATCGTACTTGTACTCATCGCGGAGATATTTCTGGATGGCTGTCATAACTACCTCTGAAGGGTAGCAGATACCGTCATTACCATTGGTATAGACCTTTCCGTCTACATCCACGAGCTTACCTGCATCGTTGAGCTCACGCTGAGAGAGCTTGCGGGTAGGGCCGGGGGTGATGCTGTTGTCTGCCTCAACGTTGAAGAAGAAGAACAGCTTGTCCTTGATGATGGGGCCGCCGACGGATGCGCCGTACATAAGGTAGCGGCTGTCAGTCTTATCGAGAGGCTCGAAGTCTGCGACCTTATAGCCCTGCATATCCTGGTTACGGAAAGATCCGTATACTGTTGCGTATAATTCGTTGGTACCTGATTTGGTAGTAGCGTTGATACCGCCGCCGGTAAAGCCGCTCTGACGTACGTCAAACGGGGTAATAGCGA
>JAEEGF010534928.1_pt1 | contig 19493 bp, 10 predicted proteins | sample 9134171 | NCBI WGS metagenome assembly JAEEGF01 (sample SAMN16246542, study PRJNA631951) | gut metagenome | biome: gut microbiome; feature: rumen; material: AP-attached | host: Bos | place: Iran: Karaj | collected 2018-10
TCGCTGCGCTACATGATTGAGAACGGTTTCCGTGGCAACGCTCAGCTGCCCAACCCCTTCCATGCTGGCCAGAAGTATGACAACTCACAGGCCAATGTCGTCGTTCCCGATGCCGTTGCCACCCTGGAGCGTCTGGGTTACTAATTCCCAACAGTGTGTAATAACATTAACAACATTAAATCGACACAATTTAATATGAAAAAATATATTTTGATGCCTCTTTTGGCAGTCTTCGCACTGACTAGCGTAGCCCAGGACTTCGACACCGATCCCACCTTGGAGCTTGAGAACGCTGAGAAGCAAGTGAAGTTCACCGTTGGTGCACGCATGATGGCCGACGCTGCCTATTATCACAGCGACTTCACCCCTCTGCAGAGTGGTGCCTCAATCACCGATGCACGCATCCGCACCTCGATGACCTATAAGGACTGGTACTTCTATGCCGACTTCGGTTTCGGCGGCGGCAAGTTCTCGCAGAAGAACATCTTCCTGCAGTACAGCCACCTCGACAACAACGACAACACCCATGCCGTTAAGGTGGGTTACTACAATGACCCCGCCGGTTCGATGGCACGCAACACCTCGCTGGGAAGCTACCACTTCATCAGCCGTCCCGGTTCATCCTACGCATTGGGTGAGGGTCGTGAGCTCGGTATCAGCTACAAGTACAACACCAACCGCTTCATGGCTTATCAGGGTGTGTTCACCGAGAACGCCTACAACAAGATCGACGCTGGCTTCAACGGCGTTACCGTTGCCGGTCGTTACTTGTTCCGTCCCATCGCCGATGAGGCCCAGACCATGCACGTGGGCGTGAGCGCACGCTTCGCACACCTGGGCGGTGGCGTGGTGACCAACAACGTCCTGAAGAAGACCCTCCACCTCGGCCAGGCTATGGAGACCCTCGTTGACGAGGATGAGCAGTTCGTTAACGCCGACCTCGACTGGGCCAACAACGTGGTAAACGTGGGCGCTGAGGCTCTCTATCAGAACAACAAGTTCTTTGCCCGTGGTGAGTTCTTCTTCAAGAGCGTGAGCAAGAAGCGCGACAGCTACTCTCTCTACATCGATGCCCAGAACAACATCGACGGTTGGGGTGACATCGAGTGGTGGGAGAACGCCAACAAGCTCAAGACCAACAAGTTCTTCGGCGGTTACGTAGAGGCTGGTTTCCAGATCTTTGGCAACGGCTACAAGTACAACCACCAGGAAGGTATTCTCGGCGGTCTTGACGGCAAGTCGCTCGAGATCGTAGCTCGCTACAACTACACCGGCCTGAACAACCTCACCGACGGCGAATACTACAACGCTGGTCGTGGTCACTACTACGCCAACGGCTACATGGAGGATTGGCCCGGCACCGGCGCTACCAGCGTTGGCGGTGGTGATGTTCACAGCATGACCCTGGGTTTGAACTACAGCTTCAACCGCTATGTGCTCTGCATGTTTGACTACACTTGGCACAAGATTGACAAGCCCTTCCTGCCCTACGACAAGAACCTCCACGTGGCACAGGCCCGTGTACAGTTTACGTTCTAAGGAAATCTAAAGTGTAATCTCAGACTACCATTTAGCATATACTTATTGACATCAATTTTTTCCTATCAAAATGATCCCGCCTCACCCGTGATGGGTACGGCGGGATTTTTTCATGATGGTCTCCTCCCAGAAAACCATTCACCTTGAATGGAAATGATTATGCACCAGTCGAGAGCAGCAAGTTGATCAAAGCGGTCACGTCAGCGATACTGATTTTGTCGTCACCGTTCACGTTGGCTGCAGCAGGGCTGTAATTATCGGTCTCCACAGTCACATTGCCGCTAAGCAGAACATTGATCAAAGCCGACACGTCAGCGATACTTACTTTGCCATCCTTGTTTACATCACCCAACTGATAGGCCGGTTCAAGCATTCCGATAATGACGTAGTTCTGCTCCAAACTGAGGGTTATCTCATAATCACCGGTTCTCAGAGCGCGGACATCCGAGAAGTTGTCCCAAGACAAAGTCAGAGGACGTCCGATTAGCTCATCGGTTAAACTTAACTCCTCGTCACCAATATTCTCGGGGCCGAAACGGTATGGCAAGATATAGTTCCAACCGCCCATGTCGCCGTTTGCGTCAATCTCGGTAGTGAAACCAAAGGTCCTATCCGCTTCAATGTGAACGGTAGCCGTATAGGTCTCTGTCTCGGGATCATATACCATCTTGGTGCCGGCATCAGGAGCCCATGCCTGGTCGTCAATCTCACCCATAATGTGAACCGTAGGAACAAAAGGTTCCTCGTCAAGGGTGGTGAATACATCAGGCCTGCACCAATCGCTCAACGTTCCGTCATCACCGATAGCCTGGACCTGCACCTCATAATCGGTCCCCGGTTCAAGGTCTTCGATGGTGTACTCCATCTTGTCGAGGTCATTCACATAGGTCCACTCGCTAGCCCTCGTCGCCTTTGATGAAGCATCACCCGTATAAACCCCTATCAGAGAGATGCTAGGCGAATACTGGGCATCGGGGGTCGTGATGGTGATCTTCTCACCCGAACTTGCCGTAACCACCCAGTAGTAGGTAGCACCAGCAGAGAAGTAGTGGGTCACAGCTGCGGTCTGCGGAGTACCCACAGTCAAGTTGCCAGCGCCATTAGAGTTCACGCTATAGGTGGTAACCATCAGCGTGAAAGTCATGTTGCTATAGCCTTGAGGAATGGTGTAAGTGATGTTTCCATAAGAGCCATCATTGTTATAGTTATTCCTGAAGTAAATTTCGCTGTTGCCGGCACGCACATTGGTGCCACCCCAGGGGGCGGGCAACGTGATGGCACTATAACCGCTTGAAGAATAGGCTGTAGCTGTTAAAGAATGAAGCAGCACAACCTCGGGTTCCTCCATATATAGCCTGTAGCGCAGGTTCCATGCGCTATTCTCATCATCTTCCCAAGTCACTAAACAAGAATTGGTCCCAGGTTCAACATACATGTCATAGGGAACGGTAGTCGCATTGATGCTTAACGAGGTAAGGAAAGCAACAATGACACCAAACATAACAAATGATAATTTCCTCATAATCAATTAATAATTAAAAAACGGATTTCAGATCATATCAGCCACAAAAAAACTCTCTTTAATTCTTTCACAAAAAACACGTCTTTTTGCGGATGTATTCACTTAGAAAAGAGGCGCGCCCCACGAAGATGCAGCCACGCCTCTTCTAAAACCATGAAAAGCTTCTACTTGAATCTTAACTTCTGTTTTAAAGCAACACTTTAAAAGATAACCTTCGACGCACTGGTGGTGCCGTCGCTGTAGGTGGTCACTTGGATGGTCAGGCCGCTGGGCTGAACCATTTCCTGACCTGCCATGTTGAAGTAGCGCACGCCGGTAACGGTCTTACCTGCATTGACCTCGTTAACTGCAGTGGGATGCGGATAAACCTCGAGATAGACGATGTCCGACTTGTTGGTCACGCCCTCAACGGTGTAGTTCAACTGCATACCGATGCGCCAGGTGAACATGGGATTGTCACCATCATTGGTGCGATAGAAGTAAACACGGCGCAGGTAGAAGTCATAACCGCTGTAGGCATAGGGAATCTCGGTCACATCGGCGTCAAAGCCATTGTTTGCTCCATAGGTTGCGTAGTCGAACGTGAACAGTTCGTCCTCATCAGTAAAGATGCTGTAGGTCAAGCAGTCGGGATCCAGCGGATTGCCGTCAACGTCAACCAAGTTGATATTGAAGTCCAGACGGGTGTAACCGGTCTCGTCACCGCTGTCAAAGAAGTCCAGTACCTCGGGGTTGGCGGGCACAGCAGGAACAGCATCGCCCAGCATCGTCCAGGTCGAGCCCCACTCGATGGTGGCTACACTGCCGTCGTCGCTCCACAGACCGGCAAGACCTGTTGCCACGCAGTTGTAGGGATAGGGATTCTCCAGACTGCCCTCACTGCCCTGCATGGTGATGGTGCCATTCTCGGGGTCAACAGCGTAGGTCACCTCGGTAGCACGGTCATCAGCGATGAAATCAAGCCAATAGAAATCGTCACCCAAGTCAATAACATCGGTCGAGCCCCATGACAGGATCACGCCATAGCCAAATTCCTCATTATAGGCAACATATTGACCCAGAGGAACAGAAATCGTCAGACCGTCATCGCTCAACTCGCCGACAGCCCACACGCCGGTACCCTCGGCATAGCACAGGATATCCTGGATGTAAACCGTCTTGCCATCCTCGGCATAAACAATCTTCACACGTCCCGTCTGATAGTCGGTGTCATAGCCATAGAGACTCGACATCAGGTATTCACCAGCGCGCTGGTAATTTACCACGGTGCCCTCAGGTTGCTCGGTGATGATATCAACGCGTGACGGGGCGTTCAGCGCTGCGGCCGACGTCATCTTGTCCATCGGGCGGTAGGCATTGCCCTTGGAATTCACACCTGCCATCGCACTGACAGCGATGGCGATACTCAAGATAAGTAATGATAATTTCTTCATAATGATAAGTTGGTTAAATTGGTTAGTATTGGTCATTTTTGGTTTTCTATAACTTGGCGCCACAAAAATAATCAAATTGAATGAAAAAACCTAAAACTTGTAACCTAAATCAGGCGACTTAAAACAATTTTCACTATATTTGCACTTTCAACCTTAACAACGACCTTGAATAAGATGGAAACCTTGAACCAATTCTTTACGACAATGAGCGACTACCTCTGGGGGTGGCCGATGATCATATTACTGCTCGGTACACACATTTTCCTAACCATACGCTTGGGATTCCCGCAGCGCAAACTATTGACAGCCATCAAATTGTCCATCAGCAAGGACAAGGGTTCCACGGGCGACGTGTCACAGTTCGGTGCCCTGGCAACAGCGCTGGCAGCGACCATCGGCACAGGTAACATCGTCGGTGTCGCCACTGCGGTGGCATTGGGTGGTCCCGGAGCTGTGCTGTGGTGCTGGCTATCGGGCGTATTCGGCATTGCCACCAAGTACAGCGAGGGCCTGTTGGCCATCAAGTACCGCGTCAAGGCCGACGACGGCCGCATGTTGGGCGGTCCCATGTACGCCCTCGAGCGTGGCCTGGGGTGGAAATGGCTCGCCGTCTTGTTCGCCCTGTTCACGGCACTGGCATCCTTCGGCATCGGCAACACGGTGCAAGCCAACGCTATCTCGACCATCGCCAACGAGTCCTACGGCATACCTGCCTGGGTGACAGGTGCTGGTGTCTGCCTGCTGACGGCGCTCGTCCTGCTCGGCGGCATCAAGAGCATTGCCCGCGTGTGCGGCGCATTGGTGCCCTTTATGGCCTTCTTCTACGTCATCGGCTGTATCTACATCCTCTTTGCCAACGGGCAGTACGTCTGGCCCGCTATCAAGCTCATCTGTGAATCGGCCTTCACGCCTCAGGCTGCTGGCGGCGGCTTTATAGGTACCACGGTCATCATCGCGGCCCGCATGGGTATCGCTCGCGGTCTGTTCAGCAACGAGTCCGGTCTAGGTTCGGCACCCATCGTCGCTGCTGCCGCCCAGACGCGCAACCCCGTTCGCCAAGCTCTGGTTTCCTCGACGGGCACTTTCTGGGACACGGTAGTCATCTGTGCCTTCACGGGACTGGTGATTGTCAGCTCTATCCTCGCCCACCCCGATATCAGTGCCAGCGACGGTGCCGCCCTCACCAAGGCCGCCTTCTCCAAGATTCCCTATGTAGGCACCCCGTTGTTGACCTTCGGCCTGCTGACGTTTGCTTTCACTACCATCCTGGGTTGGTGCTACTATGGCGAGCGCGCTGTTGAGTACCTCAAGGGTAAGCGCTGGATGCTGGCCTATCGCATCCTGTTCGTCGCCATGGTCTTCGTGGGTAGCATCATCAGCCTCGACGTCGTATGGAACGCCGCCGACTGCATGAATGCCCTCATGGCGATTCCTAATCTCGTCGCCCTGCTCCTGCTGAGCAACGTCATCGCCCGAGAGACCAAGCACTACCTCTACGGCAACCGCCTTGACCACCACGCCCCCTCCGACCCTAACCAATCCATCTAGTCCCTCTAGAACTTCTAGAATATCTAGATTATCTAGAATATCTATAGCTTCTATCTTATCTATAGCATCTATAACCCACAACGTCCCAGCCAGTTAACGGCTGGGACAAAATATTTTCCAGAAAATCCCTTGCCAGTTCGGGAAAAAGCAGTACTTTTGCAGTCGGGTAAGTCCTACACGGCCAGCTCCCTCCCAATCCCCCAGGCCTTGACCGGAGCAAGGGTAACGAGGTCGTAGCGGCGCGCTGTAGCTCACTTGCCCTTTTTTTGTATCCCTACCCCACCTACCTCATTTTCTTCTATTCCTTTATTTATACAAATTTTAGACCTATGGGTCATTTTGCAGGATAAGACAGGCCTGTACTGGCCTCAGTTGGCCAACCAGTTGAGTTCAAGAGTATAGTTTTATAGAACTCATATTAACAGAATAATGAATTATGTGTGCGGCCTGCTTGATTACTTGAGCAGGTCGCGCACTTCTTCAAGGGTGCCGTCATTGGGGGACGGTGTCACGCCCAGCAGATAACACAGCAGCGGATAGACGCACACATTGCGGAAACGCTCAGGTTTCTCATAACCCACCTTGAAGTCGGGGCCGATGGCACGGAAACCCACCTGCATATCGGCAGCCGTGTGATCAAAGCCGTGACTGCCACGCTGCTTTTTGGACGGCTTGTCGGCAAAGAGCCAGCCCACATCGGGCAACACCACCACATCTCCCATATTCTTGTCGGTACCGTAACCCAAATAAGCGGGCAATTCTCCACGTTTCCACGCACGGATGTGGTCCACGCTCTGCAAGGCGTTGTAGATGGAGTCGATATACTGCGGTGCACTGGCATAAATCAGCGTGGGATAATCGTTGCAGAAACGCTCATACCAACGCTTGGGCAACACGTCGTCGATGTCCACAAAGCGCTTGGGATCGACGCTAGCCATACCATGGTCACCAGTAACGATAAAGTTCACCTTGTCGGCGAAAGGCAGCAGCTGGATGCGTGCCCACAGCTTGCTCAGCAGCAGGTCCAAGTCTTCCATGGCACGACGCGTCATGCGGTGCATGGGGCCGTAATTATGTCCGCTACGGTCAGGCTCCTCAAAGTAGGCCATCACCAGGTGGGGACGGTCTTGCTCGGGCAGACTGAGCAGACGGATAATCTCGTCAACACGGCTCTCAAAATCAAGTTGCTCGGTCTGGTAATCACGCCAGTAGGTGGGATGCTCGCCTTGCACTGCGACATCACTGCCCACCCAGAAGACTGTGGCCGTCTTCACGCCCTGATGCTTGGCCGTGAGCCACACCGGGTCACCGCCATAGTAGCGGCCATCGGCACGCGTCACCTTGTTGCCCAGTGAGAACTCCACACCCTTCTCGCGGTCCCAGAAGGTGTTGGCAATGATGCCATGGTGGTCGGGGGTGAGGCCGGTTGCCAGCGTGTAGTGGTTGGGGAACGTCTTGCTCGGGAACGACGGCTGCATCACCGCCTTAACGCCCTCGCGCGCCAGCTGGTTCATGAACGGCACGTCATAGGTATCAAGATAATCCCAGCGCAAGCCGTCGAGCGAGATAATCACCGTGTAGTTGTCACGACCTGCAGCCCAGGACTGAAGCGCCATCAGCGGCAGCAGGAACATCAGTAAAAACAATCTTTTCATCATCTAAAGGTTTTATCGTTTATCACGTCACAAAGGTAACCAAAATAATCCACCCCACCAAAGCCTCCACCCGCATTGTCCCGTAATCCGAGGCTCTGCCTCGGAACACAGAGACAAACGAGGGAGCGACCCCAATGGTCACTCCCTCTAGCAAATTCAAGTCTAAATGAAATCGCGCTTAGTAACTGGACTCAGAATAGTAGTCTCTTACAGTTACTGGGCCTTCTCGTGAGAGAAGTAGATACCGTTAGCCAGCTGAGGAGTATCCTTGTAGGTGCTCTTCACACCGATAACGCTCAACTGGTCGCCAACAACGATACCCATGGTTGCCAGCAGGTTCTTGCGGTTGTCGCCGGTAGCACCCCAACCGGGATAGCAGCCATAGACATAGACGGAGTTAGTTTCATCGTCCAGATAGAGGTTGCCGTAAACCTCGTTGGCAATCTCGGTAATGGTACCGGTCAGCATATAATAGGTATTGGGATCGTCATCCTTGTCAAGGAACTCGTCAATGCTGATGGGAGTCACGGTAATGCTCTCCTCGAGAACAGCACCGGTCATTTGAGGAGTTTCCTTGTACTCACCGCGCTTGCCGACGAGAGTAACAACGTCACCCTCCTTCAGGCCAGAAGCCTCAAAGTCACCCTTGGCACCGATGCCATAGACGTAGGTCTCACCTGACCAGTCACGCACGTAAACATTGCCATAGGTTGCATTGGCCACCTTAGTGATCACACCAGTGATGCGATACTGGGTATCGCCAACGGGAGCCTCCAGGAACTCGTTGATTGAGCAAGCAACAATCGAACCCTTCTGGTAGATGGTTGCCTGTGCGGTATATTCCTTACCCTTGTCAGTGGTCTTGAAGACTACAGTAGCACTGCGGTCGCCGCCGTTATTGGCGGGAGCACGGAAGGTTACCACGGGCTCAGAGCCACCAGTGACAGACACGATGCCCAGCCAGTCCTTAGCCTCTTCGGGAATCTCAACAGAGACACCTTCGCTGCTCTTGCAGGACAGGTTGATGGCTACCGTACCACCCTCAACGGGGATAGTGGCATCGGCGGGGTCATAACCCTCGACCTTAACCAGCGACTTCTGGATATTGACGACGGTTACGTCAACGAGCTCAACAGTACCGTTATAAACGGTCTTGGGACCCTCGACGGTAACAATGTCACCAACCTCCATGCCCCAGCTCAGGAAGTTCTTGGTACCACCCTTAGCGTCCAGCGTACCATAGATGTAAACCTCACCGGTCTCATCCTCCAGATACCAGTTACCATAGGTGGTGTTAACAATCGACTTAACGGTACCAGTCACACGGTAGGTCTTGCTCTCGGGACCGGCAATAACCTCGGCACAAGTAGCAGGCTTAACTACAGACAGACCCTGGATCACGTTGATGGTCTGGCTCTTGCCAGCACACTTCACGTGAAGCACAGTGGTACGGCCGTCGGGAGTAGCGTCGGCGCTGAAGGTCACCTGGGTCTCACCAGCACCGCCGCTCTTCGGGTTGATGGTCAGCCAAGCAGGAATCTCCTGGTCATCAAAGGTCCAAGCTTCCTTGGCCTTCAAGGTAATCGTGTTGGAACCACCGGCCTCGGCGATGCTCACGTAGGAAGATGAAACCTGAATTTCTTCGAGCAGAGTCATCGCATCGTCATCAGAGCAAGCTGACAGCAGGGCGACCAGTGCAAAAAACGAAATAAAATATTTGAGTTTCATAATATTGTCTTAGTCTTTAGGAATTAGTTGAAGATGTACTTGATACCGATAGATGCATTCCAGCACTGACCGATGGCCTTGTTGGGAACGAAGGTCTTGGTGCTACCACTGATGGAGCCAGGAGTCGAGAAGGTGGCATAGCCCTCAGCGTCAACGCCCTCATACTTGAGGATGCGGGGATCGCTACCGATCTCGGGATTGAGATACTTGCTCACGCCCCAGCTCGAGTTGAACAGGTTCATCACGTTCTTCACGTCGAGAAGCAGCTGCAGGGTGTGCTTGGCACCGCAAACGTTCAATGAGAAGTCATGCTTGTAGCTCAAGTCAATGCGATGTACCCAGGGATTGTACAGGCTATAGGCCTCGGCATACTGGCCCTGATGGTTCTTCAGGTAGCTGTTGGCATGTACATAGTCCATGAAGCGGGTCTTGTCACCCTCGCTGACGAAGCGGAACTCGCGGTTAGCGACCTGCTCGTCGGTGGGGATATAGAGAGCGTCATAGTTGTAGCCGTCGCCATTCATGTCGTTGGCCATCATGTAGGAGTAGTTGTAACCGCCACGCCAGGTCTCATAAATCAGGCCATAGTGGTTACCGCTGCGGTCGTGACCGGTTGCCGACAGGACGAAACGGTCAGGAGTTACATACTGCGAGTTGTGCAGCTTGATGTTGTTGGGACCCTCGACGGTGGGAACATAGGTGAAGGCACTCTCGGCAGCGCTACCGGGCATACCGGTAACTTCCTTCTGTACAGTGTGGGTGTAAGCAGCCATCAGAGTCAGCCAATCGGTGGGCTCAGCATTCAGGGTGATGTTGCCAATCCAACCATAACCGCGGCTGGTGTTCTCCAGAACGAAGGCCTTGGTACCCGTGCGGAAACCGGCGGGATAGATGGGACGGTTGTCAGCACCGTTGAAGCGGGCGAAGCCACCCACGCTGGGGATAGCCCAGTCGCTGATGCTGGCAGCATTGATGTTCTTGTTGAAGATACCCTCAATGGTAATGCTGAAGGGGAACGAAACGGGGATGCTGTAGTCAACAGCCAACGAGGTCTTCCAGACCATCGGCATCTTGAACTTGGGATCAACAGCACTGATCGACGAGGGAACGGTACCCATGCTCGGGTCAGCTACCTGGGGATAACCCATTGTGAAGAGCTTCTCGCGCAGAGCGTTAACTGTTGCTTTGCCATTCTGATCTACTACCAAACCGCCGGCAAACTGGCTCATGTCGGTATTGTTGCTGTTAAGCTGTGCCTGATACTGTACCAGACCACCGTTGGTGGGCATGTTGGTGAAGAACACCAGGGGCAGACGGCCTGAGAACAGACCCGTACCACCACGAACCTTGAGGCTCTTGTTGCCGAATACGTCCCAGCTGAAGCCCAAACGAGGTTGGATAATCAGGTTGCTGCTCGGCCACTTGCCAGTGTCAATATAGCGAATCTTACCATTATTGTCATAATAGTCGAGACCCAAGATGCCACTCAATACGGGCTCACCTTTAGCATCATAAAGAGGATAGGTTCCTTTCTTTTCTACAGGTTTGCCATTTTTGTCAAAAACAGGAATCATAGCAACACCGTTCTCGTCAAAAACGTTATTGGTACGAACACCATTAGTCATCAGGTCACCGTTGTTGAAGAACAAACCGTCGAGGCGCAGACCATAGGTCAGTTTAAAGTTCTTGGTCACGTTCCACTCGTCCTGAGCATAGATACCAGCCTTGTTAAACTGCACACGGGCTGCAGGCTTGGTTTCTCCACCGTAACCGTAGGTCAAACAAACGACCTCGGGGGTAGCGCCGTTGATAAAGTCGTCAACGCTGTTGTAACGGTAGTAACCCGTACCGTTACGCATGTACTGGTTGTCGGCCATCTGGTGCTCAAATGACAGACCGCCCATGATCTTGTGGTTACCATAGTACCAAGTCACGTCGTCACGCAGGTTCCAGATGGTGTTGTGAACGGCATTGTTCCAGGTAAACAGCTCATAACCCAAAGCCATATAATTGTCGCGGTTACCCTCGGCATCGGTCATCGTGATGTCAATGAAGGGAAACTCGCTAGAGTTGCTGGCGCGGATATCGTCTAGCTTGGAGTAGGTAGCCAGGAACTGGTTCGACAAGTTGTCGCTCAGGCGGCTGTTCAGGTCAAGAGAGAAGGAGTGTACCAGGTTGTCCATGCCATACATTGAGTTGGCGAAGGAGAAAGACTTCTGGGATACACGGGCAGTTGCCATACGCGTGCCACCGTCCATCGAGGTAGCATTGGGATTTTGCCAATAGCGGTTCTTGGTGTAGTTGTAACGCAGGGCCAGGTGGTGGTCATGGTTGATGTTCCAGTCCAAGCGGGCAAGAATCTTGTAGTTGTTCTCGTCGGCAGGGAAGTGGGTATAGGAACCGGTGTCATAACCGTACTTGTTCATCACGTGTTCGCTCACGCGGGCCAGGTCGGCGAGCGTGGTGCGAGAGATGTACTGGTCGGGAACAGCAACACCGTTCTCCGAAGCACGCCACATATTTACAATAGTCGGCTGCTTGGTCATCTCACCGTTAACAAAGAAGAACAGCTTGTCCTTAATGATCGGGCCGCCGATGGTAGCACCATAGGTATTTACCTGGAACTTCTCACGGGCCTGACCGATCTGGGTGCGCTGTACGGCATCACCACGCATGTTCTCATTGCGATGGAAGATGTAGGCACTACCACGGAACTTGTTGGTACCGCTCTTAGTGATGGCGTTCACACCACCACCGATGAAGTTGGTCTGACGAACATCGTAGGGCGAAATCACAACCTGCAACTCCTCGATAGCCTCGATACTGATGGGATTACCGCCACCGGGCAGGTTGTCGCTCAGACCGAAGTTATTGTTGAAGTTGGCACCGTCAACGGTGAAGTTGGCAGTACGGCCGTCAGTACCGGCAAAGCTCATGCCATTACCACCGTAGGGAGACAGACGGGTAATGTCGGTCAGACTGCGGGTAACTGAAGGCAGGCTGCTGATCTGCGTGCTGTTGATGTTGGTTGCAGCACCGGTCTTCTCGGCGCGGAACTTGGTAGCGGCTGCGGTAACGACCACCTCGCCCAGCGTGTTGGCATCAATACTCATATCAATGTCAAGGTTGGACGTCTCGGCCAGCTGCAGCATCACGCCCTCCACGTTGCGGGGCTCATAGCCGATGTAGCTCACCGTTACGGTGTAGGGGCCACCGGGACGCATACCTTGGATGGTATAGCGGCCGTCCATGTTGGTCACGGCGTTGTACTTGGTGCCCGAGGGCGTGTGCAACGCGGTAATCGTGGCGCCAATCATCGCCTGTTGATTTTCATCGGTCACAACACCCGACAGTGCCGAGGTCGTCACCTGAGCACTCGATGCCAATGCCACAAAGAACATTGCCACCAAGGCCATAAGCTTAACTGTTCTCAACATACTAAAAGTTTTAATGATAACTAAAATTAATAATTATTGTATAAAAATAAACTTCAACCCAAAAAGTTTCGCGCTGCATTTACGGTATTTTCCCCGTAAAATACAGCGCGTTGGTCGCTGGAACCCCTCTCTTGCAGCGGGTTATAAAACTGGCTTGCTGCCTCACCGCTACAAGTTATCTTGAAAGGTATGCCCAATGAATATACTGACATTTTCTTCAATTGTCACTTCAACGGGTGCAAAGGTACAAATATTTCCTCACCCGACAAGCAACATTCCAAAAGAATTTATCAACAATCTGCAACTTGAGTGAAAAGAGAGGAGTGAGAAGTGGCCGCTGAGACATTGCAAAAAGTGGTCCGATTGTGTGGCCGCAAAAAAGAAGTTAGGAGTGAACGCGGAAGCCCACTCCTAACTTCTAACTCCTAAGTGTTCCTATTCCCACTTGCCACTCAGCAGGTAGTTGATGATTGCTGTCACGTCGTCAATGCTCACGCGACCATCAGGATAACAGTCGGCATTAGCCAGGTTGAGGCCCTCGGCATTGCCCGTCAGCAGATATTGGATCAGAGCCGTGAGGTCATCGACATTCACGCCTCCATTACCATCCACATCACCAGTGGTGATCAGGGCCGCATTCATCATGCGATACTCGGTGAAGCCGCGCAATTGCCAACCCTCATAGTAGCTGATATAGACCGTGTCACGAACCAGGTCGGCAGGAGCAGTATAGGTCAGATTGGTACCTGAGACGTCCACTGTGCCATACAGCGCGTTGGCCATACCGATACGGTAACCATCGGGCAACCCCGTCTCGATGGGCACGTTAGCACCAGCGGCTATGCGGCGTGTCACGGGAGGCAGCACCCACGTCGTGTCACCCAACTCGCCAACGCTCAGCGTCACCATCGCCGGCCCCTGCGGCCACCCAGGCACATTCACCGTGTGCCCCGACCCGTCAAGCACAGCAGCTGCTTGCTTGCCGTTGCACTCCAGCACAGGTCCACCTTCAACATTGGTATAGCCGCGATAGACTACCGCAGCCAGTCCCCGTTCATCCACATCACAGTAGAAGTGATACAGGTCCAAATAGGGCGCATTCTTGTCCTGCTGCAGGTACATTCCGAACAGCGTAAACTGGCAATGCGTGGGATTGAAGAACATGGAGAAGTCGCTGATATAGTTGTTCGCAACCATCACAATCATCTTGTCAGCATTGCAGAAGAGCAGCGGATTGATGCTCTCCAAGTCATTATGACTCAGATTCAATAACTGTAGCGAGTCCAATACCGTCAGCGGAAAGGTGTTGGTGATGCCGTTACTGCTCAGGTCCAGTTCCTTCACCATGGGCAGATACACCACGTCACGTAGATCGGTAATACCTAATCCAGACAAGTCAATACTGGTAATCGTGTCGGTCTGGCTCTGCAAAACCTGGTCATTTTCTACTAGTCCCAAGTGATTTTTCACTCCCAGTTCAAACTCTGGCGAGAAGAAAGTCACCGTCTGGGCGCTTGCCGTCACCGTCAGCACGGCAAGCAATATAATCATGAATCTTGTCTTCATAGCGTCTTGTGATTGGTTAATTGTATGACATCAGCGATATTCTTATATTTCGTCGTTTCAGACTTGAAGTGAACAGTATAACGACGGTCTAAGGTTGAGTAGTTCACTCCGATCTCCTCGTTCTTACCAACAAGAGGTATCTTGGACGTGCGACCATTCTTCCACTTGATCTCCATCCACAAACGTTGAAGCGGCTTGCCAAACTCAAGGTTTCCAGTTCCTCTCGAGGGATCAATTCCGGCATACCGGGTTTGCCTAAGTTCCACGCCATTCCACACGCCTTTGGGTTCAAAGTAAATGGTATCCACCATTGTTTTATTCCATTCGTCGCGATTCGCTGCCATCACTTTCACTTCCCTAATCGCACTTGTACCATGATAAGCAAAGTTGAAATCGACTAGCATGTTGGTCTGTACCTTGATTTTGAACTTAATCTTGCCCTCATAAAGGTCTTGGGCTTCATATCCGGCATTATAAATCTCTCCATAATCTAAGGCCTTCGCAATCATTGATTTACCCACTTCGACATAAGGCTTCACGAGCGCAGCAAACGGATTGGTCTTCTCGTAGGCATCAAGAATGGCATTCATGCAGTAGAAAGACCTTTCATAAGTATTCATTTGCTCCCAGTTCTGGTACTCCTTGACATACTTCAACACTGTCATGGCTTTGCCCAAGTACTCATGGACTCCCTTGCCATACTTGATGATGTCCTTAGCAATATCATCTCTCAGAACTTGGGTAAGGGCTGAGCCCATGTTAGCAAATGCCGCAACGGGAGCCTTTTGTACTACCTCAGAACCAAGGAATTCATCAAATGAACCCATGGTTGTCAAGGCCTTAGCCATCAATGCATTATAATCAGCCTCAGTAAGACCACTGGCGGCTGAGCTCACATCTTTTATATAGTCACAGACGTCAATCGTCTTGCCCAGGATGCCGTCAAAGCCCTTGATGTAAGTAGCCACCATCAAGATCAGGTTGGCGGCGTACTCGGCATCTTGCATCGCGATCTCATCCTTGGCTTGCTCCAGCAGGTTCTTGTCTATCAGGCGATCCTGTGGATTCTCGGTCACGTTATAAGCATTGTTTGTCTCAAGGAGACGAATCTCGTCCATAGACTCCACGCCATCACGCCATTGACCCTCGGACTCAAAGAAGCATAAGTAATGTTCTTTCTTTTTGTCGGGGAAAAGGTTGTCCAGACTCAACGTCACTGTAGTCGTTTTGCCCGGATCCAAGGTGAAGGGCTCAGAATAGCTATAATAGTAGTTCTTCTGTACTTCTACGTTGGGCATCGGTGCCACAGCTCCAGCCTGAGTGCCCGCATCACCACTGGGGTCGAGACTGCCACTGCCAGTGTCACCATTGTTCTGTTCATATTCCTTCTTGCTTATGACACGCAGTCGCACGCGTCCTTTCCATGTCTTACTGGCATGGCACTTCACGTCAAAGGTAAAATTCATGCCCGTCCACTCCAGATCGGATGCAAATTCCAGATGGTGTTCGTCGTAGTAGGGACGTTCATTGCCCGCGAGTGGCTCAAAGTTTACGAGATTTTCACCGGCCTTCACCGTGAGGGTCACAGGTTTATAGTAGGTTTCCGAGTCGGAGGATTCGATGACCTCAATAGTCAGCTCCTTGCCAACGGGAATCAACTCGCGCGAGAAATGGCAGCCCGTAAACGGCACATGCTCACCATCTGAGAAATAGGCGTGCTTGATCAACGGATACATGTCGGGCACTTGACCGATGATGTAGCCGTAGTTGGTCAACTCATCTTTGGTTCTTGCAACATTAACCGTCACCACATTGGACTCCACGACATCGGTGCTGCCGTCAAAGTTTTCATAGCGGCTCTTGACCTTGTAAGTATAGGTGCCCGCAGCCGACGGGATATCCACGTAGTGGCTCACGGCATCGGCACTGCAACTCTGCTTGACAGTATGAACTGGGAACCATTTTCCATTCTTGCCAGCCCTTAGCACACTATGCTTCACGTTATTCGGCACATTGTTATACTCCAACTTGACCAAGCCGTCATGCTCGTCAGCAGTCAACGTAATCTCTCCAGGCTCGGGTAACTTCACGGTAAACGGCTGTTCCACGGATACACTCGTGCCCACCGAGTTCCAGAATGTGGCCTTCAACGTGTGTTGACCTTGGGATAGGTAACGTGCATCAAGCGAACCGTTATACGGGAATTCCTCCTTGGGGCGGAGCACATCGTTTATTACCGGTTCCTCATCGTCAACGCTGATGCTATACTTTTTCATGACTGCCACTTCGTTCTCGTCGTGGTAGTAGCGCGACTTAACAATAATAGGTGTCATGGTCACAGCTGTTGCTGTGCCACCGCTACCACTGCGAGCGCGACAATACAGGCGATGATGGCCAGGCGTGACATCGCCCAGATCCAAATCGTCAACAAACACATAGCCATTACCATCGCTCGCTTGTGTTCCATTCAGCACTCGCACGTTGCTACGATCGCCGTCTAACCAGTATTCCAGCCTGGATGCGGCACCCGAAGCCAACTTAAGGAAACCCGAAGAGAGTGTGGAGGTAGAGGTGCCGCCGTTCTCACTGCGAGCGCGGAAGTAGAGCACATGGTAGCCCGGATCCACACTGCGCATGTCAAGCTGGGATGTAAACACATAGCCATTGCCGTCACTCGCAGGAACACCAGCTAGAGTGCGCACATTGCTGCGGTCGTTGTCCACCCAGTATTCCAGCGTCGAGGCGATGCCCGATGTCACCTTGATGAACGGGGTCATGGTCACTGCGCTTGAGGTATAGCCGCTACTGCTGCGGGTGCGACAGTACAGGCGATGGTAACCTGGGGACACGTCCTGCAAGTCAAGGTCGGTGACATAGACATAGCCGTTACCATCGCTAGCGTTATTCCCTTCAAGAGTGCGCATATTGCTGATGTCACCGTCAATCCAATAATCCAGTTTGTTGGCAACACCTGCAGAGAGTTTCAGCACAGGTTCGGTACACACTGATGTTGTTCCAGCCCCAGCCACAGCGGCTCGTAATTTGAGCCAATGGAATCCAAAGGGGTACTTCGTGTTGCTGCGCAGGTCGAGAGACAGCGACTCCTCCTCGCCATTGGCGCTGATGGGGATGCTCTCGCGCTGGTCGTAGTTGTCGTCAAACCAGTACTCCAGCACCGTGTTAGCTGGTTTGTCAAGCTTTAGGAAGACCGAACTGGTAATGGCACTGTAGCTGCCATCCGACTGGCGGGCACGGAAATTAATCCGATGGATGCCGTCGGACAGTCCATCAGTGCTGACGCGCTTGTTGACCTCACGCTCGGTGCCTGACAACGAGCCTGATACGCGGTGGGCAAAGTCGTTGTCAAACCAGTATTCATACCTGCTCAACGTCTGGCCCGCAGCCAGCAAGGGCAGCAGCCCTATCAGCCACGCCAGCAGGCCTTGAATAATTATCCTTCTCATGACTGAAAATTGAATTAGTCACCACTTGCTTTCACGCGAATCTTGATGCCCAACTGGCCAGCAGCATCGGTTTCCTGGTCAATCTGCTTGCCAGTGATATAAGGCACAGGTGCCGTCTGGTGGTCATCAAAGCCGTTTACACCGTTGCCATAGATACCGATGTCATGATACTGCTGGTAGGCTTCCTTGAAGTGGAAATCATTCATTGGGTTAATACCACCGTCATTCCACTTGACAAACACATCCTCCCAACCTGTGCCACCGGGCAGGCTCACACAGCTGTCACCCCAGTTGCAATTGATAAACATATTACGGTTAGCTTGATCGAAGTCGCAAAAAGCTCCAATATAATTTGCTTCTATAATTATATTATTATAAATATTAGAATTATCAACATCATTTATGGCACTAAAATGAGAATAGTAATCACTTTTTGAACCACAAGTTCTATACCTAATCAAATTATAGCAAATCGTTGATGAATTCATATCGTATAATGAATGTACGATATTATTGGTCACCAAACTACTGCAGCCACGGATCGGAGACGGATTGCGGATATAATTCTGACTGACAACAATATTCTCGCAGTTAGCACGAGAATCGATAGCATTGACGTTACAGCGCTTCACGAGGACATTGTTAACCGAGGTACCATCATGACCAATGGCCACAGTACCCGTAATTAGGCAGCCCATAATGGCACTTCCGTCGCTTCCGCCGTTAAAGAAGACGTTGCCGGCAATATTGGTGAAACCATCCACGTTGTCGTTAGTGGACTTATGGCCAATGCCGATGATGGTCAACTTCTTCGTGATTTTCACGCTGTCAGGGAGCGGGAAACCGCCACCAGGCAGATAGATGACACTGCCATTACTTGCACCCTCAATGGCAGCCGGCAAGTTCTGATACAAGGTGGTCGAGCCACCGTTAACAACCGAAATTTGCTGGGCGGCGGCACTGGCAACGCCCAAGAGGACTGCAAGTGCAGTCAAGAGGAAAACTTTCTTCATTGTCTTAAGTGTATTAAAGTTAATAGTTTATGTGATGATTAATTAAATTCGCATTAGTCTCACGGGGAGTCTTGCAAAGTTACAACATCCCCCTAAAAAATCCAAAAAAATCCCCAAAAATTCAGGTAAATAATCATCATGGTACATGAAAAACACGAATCGCCATGAATCACCCATTAATAAACCTTCGTGGCTTAGCGGCTTTGCGTGAGGTGTGTGGCTACGCCAAGGCGAGGCAATGCAGAGTGTATGCCTCAGATGATTCAGACTATTCAGTTGTTGATAAGAGAGCGGATGCTCACTCCTAACTCTTTTTCACGCGGTCGGGGTGCTGGGCGATGAATGTCTTCCATGATTTGGTGCCCTTGCCAGTGAACGGCTTGTTGCGTTCGTAGAAGTGGCAAAGGGCTGCTGCCAGCGCATCGGTCGCGTCAAGTAGTGCCGGCATCTGAGTCTGGTCGATGCCCAGTGTGCGCTGCAGCATCATTGCCACCTGCTCCTTGCTGGCAGCGCCGTTGCCTGTGATGGCCATTTTGATTTTGCGAGGCTCATATTCAGTGATGGGAATCTCGCGGTTGAGCGCCGCTA
>JAEEGF012230404.1_pt1 | contig 19493 bp, 14 predicted proteins | sample 9134171 | NCBI WGS metagenome assembly JAEEGF01 (sample SAMN16246542, study PRJNA631951) | gut metagenome | biome: gut microbiome; feature: rumen; material: AP-attached | host: Bos | place: Iran: Karaj | collected 2018-10
TTTGGCAAAGACCTCCATTTCATCAGCTGCCTCATCAAATCCCGCTGCACGGAAGGCCTGGGCGAACTGGCTCACCTGTTCCTCACCCTTTTCCTCTCCGGCTGCAAAGGCTTCTGCCAACTTCCAGATGTCTTCGTTGTATTTGCCGATGAGGGTGGCATAGAAACCTGCATGAACGGCTTCCTGGTTGGCCATCTCGACAAATTTCTCAGAGACCTCTTCGGGATAACCTTGTTCCTTGGCCATCCGTGCAAGGGCATAATACATCATCACTCCAGCGGCTTCTGCCTTAGCGGCTCCTTCACACAGTTTTTCAAAATCTGTTCCTTTGGTAATGCCGTAAATCATATCTATTTCTTTAAAGTGTTTATTATCGAGTCCAATTCCTGTGCAAGCCGTTGGTAGTCCTCAGACTTCAGCGGACAGGCGGAGAGACGTTTGCCCATCCCTGCCGGAACGAGTTCGCAGGCTTTCTCCTCCATGTTTTTACCCTTCTCTGTCAGACTGACAATCTGCTGTCGCTTGTCAATCTCTCCTTTTTTCCGGCTGACAATTCCAAGCTTCTCCATTCGCTGAAGCAACGGAGTGACGGTGTTTGTCTCCAACTGCAGCCGGTGTGCGATGTCGTTCACAGGCAAGTTGTCATTCTCCCAGAGTACCATCAACACCAAGTATTGCGGATAGGTGATTCCCAGTTCGGAAAGTATCGGCGTATAGGCCTGAATAACCAATCTTGTGGCTGTATAGAGGCGGAAACAAATCTGATTGTCGAGTTGTAATTCTGTGTGCATGATACCCAACAATCAATTATGTCAGCATGGCCTCAACATCCTTCTCGAAATCTTTTGGTTCTGTGGTGGGCGCATATCGCTTAATGGTCTCACCGTTCTTCGAGATCAAGAACTTGGTGAAGTTCCACTTGATGTCGCTGTCCTTTTCCACGCTCTTGCTGATGGTCTTGAAGAGGGTTTTGGCAGCCTTGGCTTTCAGCCCCTTATACTCTTCGGTTGGAGCCTGGGTTTTCAGGTATTCGAAGATGGGGTGTGCGGCGGGACCGTTCACATCTGTTTTCTTCATTATTTGGAAAGTCACACCATAGTTCAACTGGCAAAACTCTTCAATCTGTCCGTCAGTACCAGGATCCTGCTCTTTGAACTGGTTGCAGGGGAAACCAATGACAACCAGTCCTTGGTCCTTATATTTTTTATTTAATTCCTCCAGTCCGGCAAACTGCGGTGTAAAACCACACTTACTGGCTGTATTCACTATCAGCAGCACCTTGCCCTCAAACTCATTGAAATCAATCTCCTTGCCTTTGCTCGTGAGAGCCTTGAAATCATAAATCTTTTCCATTTTTTATTTCCTTTTATTCAAATTGTATATTCAACTTCCAAGCAGATTACTACTCTCAATTTAAGGAAGGTGAAAATCAAACAATCATTTATATCGTTTGCGATACAAAATTACTTTAAATAGTTTATATCGCAAGCGATTTAGTCGATTTCTTAAGTAAGTTTAACAATAAATCGCGCGCGACATAAAAAGGCGATAATTCGATCCTGGCAGGAATGCTATTTCATGCTCTGCATAGTTGTCGAGCAAAACGTAAAGTATTTCTTTTATTTTAACTATTTAATTTATATTCTAATGGCTACCAGTTTAAAAATGTTCTGTTTCATCTAAAACGCACTTATATACTACGCCCATTTGGCGCTGCAAAAGTACGGTGTAGTTGCAATATCTACAAATTTCCGGGATATTCTGCGTTGTTTTGTGACGAATAACTCGTATTTTGTAATATCTAAAAGATATATAAAATTACCCTGATATACGAAGTGTAAAAATGATGCTTTTCAGATTCGTCTTCTTTGTAACGGTATTAATATTTGTTCCCTCCGACATATAGCCCGAGCCCTGTCTGTATTGAGAGCCAACGCCTGGAGGTCGGGATTCCCATCAGCAACGGTATTCTTGCAGCGTACAAGACAAGTTCATCGTGATCCACCCCGGATTCTGATGGTACGAAATCTATGCGACTATCCGAACTCTTGGCCAGATAGTCATGATAGAAAGCATTAGTTAAAAGCAGAAAGAAATACCCACATTGCACACCCCAAGGCATCCATAGCCCATTTCAGCTACAAATTTCAACGAGCCAGCTCCCACACAGATTCCAAAGGGCGACACTTGATAGGCCATGCGCCATTTGGTCGCATCGAAGTTTTCTTCTCTGATGATTGAACCATATAGATTGGTTTTGTCGTCGTATTTCCATTCCTCCATCTCGAATCTGAGGTGATGACGCAACACACCTACCGAGACACGAGAGAACAAGCGATAGGTTCGTGTCTCATACCATGTGTATCTTACCGAAGGAGCAAATGAGAAACTGCGACATTCGGAACAGCCTTGGATGACGGTGCCAGAATGGTTCTGCCTGTTTTCTTCTATGGAGTAAAAATACTCATCGATATAGTTCTCCGACGAATGACCCCATGCCATCATGGCGCCGATGTCCCATTTCCTGTTGAGACGGTAGTGGTATTCCATTTTTCCCACGATATACGAATTGCCGAAGATGTCTCCACATTGTCCATCTGTTTCCATATGTCTGGGTTGGATGATGTCATCAACAAAACGCTTTGTGGAACGGTCGGCTTGGTTGGAAGCCACACCCAACGTGATGTTGACCTCATGCCGTGGGAATTTCACAGGCAACTGCTGTCCTCTGAGTCTGGCCCTTTCCTCTGGCTCCATGGTAGAGACCATGACCGCTTCTCTTTTTCGAAGATGCGAATCGGCTGCCGACAAAGTGTCTACTGGCATGATGAAAAACTGGTCGTATTTGGGTTTGCTGACGGCATTCGTCATCAGGTCGACGAAGAACCCTGTGCCATAGAAAATCGCACTGGCCAAAGCCCAACTATTGAAAGTTTTCTCCAAAACGATGTCATCGAAAGAATGATGCTCCGAACTGACCTGGATGTGCTGCCCGTTGAGATGGCGGCGCTTCACCTCTACAAGGGTGGGAAGTGTGACATCCTTATACTCTCCGGCACTGCTGGTGATGGTGACGGGTTCATCCACGTCTCCGTCGATGAAAATGTCTGCCTTTGTGCCGGAAAACATCGTGGCGCACGAACTGAAGGACATGGCCACTAATAATCCGGAAAGTGATTTGGATATGACAGATGCAAGGGCTTTCATACGGCAATGCTTTTTGCTGGAATGACATTTACGTCTTATAAACGAAGGGGAGGTGTCATTCTTGCATGAACATTTGTTAAAAATAGTCTTCGACTCGTCAAAACCCAAGCCACACGCTATCAGATATAAATAAAACACAGAGATACAGAGGCACAGAGGAAATAAACTCTGTATCTCTGTGCCTCTGTGTTGATATTGATATTCGTGGCTTCATTTTGTGTGTTGTCCAATTCGTTACTCGGGCAAGCAAAAAAATCTGCGATTTTTTTTGCTTTCCGCTCGCTTAATCGTAATTTTGACCTACGGTCGAAGGTACTCACGCTCGGGAAATCCCAAATAAAATTGACCAAAGGTCGATTTTTCTCACGACTCAGAGGGTGTGTCAAAATGATTGAGTGCGCTTCGAACGTCGACTACTGGTTCTCACCGAAGGTGACTGAAGAGGGGAGTGCGCTTCGCGCAGAAATCTCACAAATTGTTACAAATCAAGCAAATAACAAATAGAAAAAGATTTGAAAGATTTGGATAGATTTGAAAGATTTCTCGCCGTAGGCGACTAAAAATTCAATTTGACACCACCGCCCTTCGCTGTTCCAAAAATTTGGAATTTCCTCTCGCTTAATCGTACCTTTGCCGCTTCGCGGCGAAATTACTCACGCTCGGGAAAGCAAAAAATCTGCGATTTTTTTTGCTTTCCGCTCGCTTAATCGTAATTTTGCAAATAGTATGATTGATAGGCCGACGATAGACCGTATTATGGATGCCACCAACATCGTGGATGTGGTGTCGGAGTTTGTATCGCTTCGTAAGAGCGGTACAAGTTATAAGGGACTGTGCCCCTTTCACGACGACCGCACCCCCTCGTTCTCGGTGTCGCCCTCACGTGGGGTCTACAAATGCTTCTCGTGCGGGAAGGCGGGGAATGCCGTCAACTTCATCATGGAGCATGAGCAGATGACATATCCCGACGCCTTGAAGTGGTTGGCGAGGAAATATGGTATCGAGGTGAAGGAGCGTGAACTCTCCGACGAGGAACGCGAACAGGAGAACGAGCGCGAGAGCATCTTTATCGTCAACGAGTGGGCTGCCACCTATTTCCAGGACGTGCTCTACGACGACCCCGACGGTCAGGCCATCGGCATGGCCTACTTCAGGTCGAGAGGGTTCCGCGACGACATCATACGTAAGTTCCGCCTCGGCTATGCCCCGGCGAAGCGCGACATGATGCTCGGCGTGGCAAGGAAGAAAGGCTATAAAGACACCTTCCTCGTGAAGAGCGGACTCTGCGGGCAGCGTGAGAACGGCACGCTATACGAGCGCTTCTCGGGTCGCGTGATGTTCCCATGGATAGGCGTGAGCGGCAAGGTGACCGCCTTCGGTGGCAGACTCCTCGACTCGCGCACCAAGGGCGTGAACCAGAAATACGTCAACTCCCCCGACTCCTCGGTCTATCACAAAGACCATGAACTCTACGGCATCTATCAGGCGAAGAAAGCCATCTCGAAGGAAGACTGCGTGTATATGGTGGAAGGCTATACCGATGTCATCGCCATGCACCAGTGCGGCATAGAGAACGTGGTCGCCAACTCTGGCACCGCCCTCAGCACCTACCAGATTAAACTCCTGCGGCGGTTCACCCCCAACATCGTGCTGCTCTACGACGGCGACGAGGCCGGTATCCATGCTGCCATGCGAGGCACCGACATGCTCCTCGCCGAGGGGATGAACATCAAGGTGCTGCTGCTGCCCGACAACGACGACCCCGACAGTTTCGCCCGCAAGCACACCGCCACGGAGTTCAGGGAGTATATCACGACCCACCAGACCGACTTCATTGAGTTTAAGACCAATGTGCTCTTGCGCGGGGCCAACGGTCCCATAGAGCGGTCGAATGCCATCACGAGCATCGTTAAGAGCATCTCGGTGATCGACGACCAGATAGTGCGCGCCACCTATATCAAGGAATGTGCACAGCGCATCGGCATCGCCGAGCAGACCCTCATCAACGAGATGAACAAACTCATCCGTGGCGAGCGTGAGCAGAAGGCGCGTCAGGACGAGCGCGAGGCCAACCGGCTCCTTGCGCAGAACACCACGCCCCAGGTCAGCAATACGCCCCCTGCCACCGTCATCGGCACTTCGCGTCACGACCAGCAGACGGCGAAGTTGGAGCGTTACATCATTCAGTTGGTGGTGAAGCATGGCGCTGAAGTCATCCTCCACGATGTGGAGAACGACGATGGCACCACCAGCAACCTCACCGTGGCAGAATTCATCTACTACGACCTGCACGATGACGGGTTGCGGCTCAACGACCCCACCTGCAACGCCATCCTCGAGGAGGCGGTGTCGCGTATCCAGGCGAGCAACACCCAATTGGCTGAGCACTTCATGCACCACCACGACTTGAAGGTGAGTTCGCTGGCTGCCGTCCTGGGCACCGAAGAATACCAACTTACTGACAGCCTGAAACTGAAGGAAGACGAGGAGTATCTGAAAAACCAGACCGTCCGCCTGCTGCTGGAATACAGAATGGTCATCGTGAGGACACAACTCGATGAATACAAGAGACAACTGGCCGTGTCGACCGACGACGAGGAGAAGACACGTATCCTTGGCGACATCACCTCGCTCACGGCCATGCGTACCGAAATAGCAAAACGATTAGGCAACAGCATTATCATATGACCCAGACACAACTGCTGATTATCATACTGATTCTCGCCGTCATGCTCCTTGTCATCAGCGTGAGGGAGAGTGGATACAAATTCTGGCGCAAGAGAAAGACCGTCTCTGTGTCAGACAATATCCGTATGGAGCGGATGGTGAAACTCGCCGACGAAGCCCTGGGAAAACTCAACTGCGACGTGACATGGAGCGAGGAGGATACCGACAAAGTGGCGGCATACGATTATCAGAACGGCCATTTCCGGCTGCGGCTCACACCAGGCACGCTTTACGCCCACCTGGGATACTACTTCTGTTTCTCCACGTCGGTAGACAATATCCATACCGTGCGCACTATCTGCAACCAGTGCAACCTCAATTCCGAGGTAGAGAAATTGGTGTATTCCGTCAACGAGAAGAAAAACGAGATCGACGTGCATGTGGTGTCGTCGGTGCTCCTGCATCCCGATGATGCCAAAGACGTGCTGGCCAATGCCATGGGAGGGGCGTTCAGTTGGCAGAATGCTTTCGGCAGGCGTTTCCGCGAGATGGATGAGGAACAGCAGAAAGAGAGAGACCTGGAAATCGGCAAGGCCAACTACAACCGCGAACTGTTCCTCCTGCGGCAGCAGGAACTGCGCGAACAGGGCGACGAGACGATGCGCATGGGACCCGACAGGGTGATGCACCTCGACATGCTGCTCGACAAGGTGATGGGCATCACCGGCATCGAGGCCCAATCACTCGTCGTACAGGGCAAGGAGCGGCAGGAGTTTGAAGGTCACGACAGCATAATGGCCCTCGACCTGAAAGAATTGCTCCTGCTGAGAGACTATGCCCATTTCGATACCACCGTGATGACACTCGACTTCGACGACCCTGGTTATCCGGGAAAGGAGCGCACGATGACCATCACCGTCACCCCGCAGGGCGACGACGGCATGGCCTCATACTACCGCTTCACCCTCTGTCTTGTGCCACTGCCACCGGCCCCCGAAACCCCGTTCCGCAAGCACAACGAACTGCAGGCCAACTCAGTGCTCGTGGCATGCGACAGGGCGACGGAGCAACAACTCATCGACGAGAGCAACTACATGTGGAAGGAGGCGATGGAGAAGGTGAAGACCGACGGCATCGACAGCCTTACCGAAGAGCAGAAACTCATCTGCGAGTGCATCATCGGCAACGTGGCACAACAGATGTATATCGGCAAGAAGTTCTTCCTCGCAGGACGGTTCTACGAGGCACTGCCAAGGCTCGAGATGGTGTTTCACGACCTCAACGCACAGTTCGACACGCTCAAGAGCGGACAGCGCGACGCCTTCTTCGAGGTGTGCTACCTCATCGGGTTCATCTACGTGGAACTGAAACAGTATGACCGTGCCATGACCTACCTCGACATGGTGTCCAACCTCCACCGCATCACTTATACAGAAGAGATGATCAACTGCATGGTCAACTCCGGTGACTTCAGAAGCCTCAACTACATCGACCAAATCATCTCCAACCTGGAGTCGGGCGGTGACCCCAATGACGATGAGGCGCTTCCCGAACCCCATATCCTGAAGTTCCTCGCCTTCCTCAAGCGGCGCAAGGTCTTTGTGCTGGTAGAGAAAGGGGAGTATGAGAAAGCCAAAACCCTTCTCAACGGCATGCTCGACGACCCGGAAAATGCCGACTATGCCATCAACGAACTGGCGTATATACAGAAAAAGGAGAAAAATCCCCCACAACCATGATTTACCTGCATTGGATAGTCGTCCTGGTCTTCTGGCTTTATGTCCTGACCGTTGTCGTCACCGCCGTTGTCGTGGTGATGGAGAACAGGCCGCCGGTGAAGACGATGGCATGGCTTCTGGTGCTCCTCTTCCTGCCTGTGGCAGGCATTGTGCTCTTCATCTTCTTCGGGAAGGATACAAGAAAGGAGAAATATATCACACAGCAGAGTCTCGACCAACTCTCCAAACGGTCGATTATGGGCTTTGCCGAGCAGCACGACCTGGTGATACCACCGCAATACGAGAAACTGGTGAGCCAGTTCTCTACGCAAAACGTGGCGCTGCCCTTCCAAGGCAACGAGGTGGAAATCTTCACCTCGGGCTATGAAATGTTTCCTGCCATGCTCCGTGCCATCGCCAGCGCAAGGCACCACGTTCACCTCATCACCTTCATCTTCGACGACGACCCCCTTGGGCGCCTCGTCAGCGATGCCCTTATCGACAAGGCCAAGGAAGGCGTGGAGGTGAGGGTCATCTACGACGATGTGGGCAATTTCAGCGTGAAGAACGAGTTTTTTGAGCGTATGCGCGAGGCAGGAATCGATGTGCACGCCTTCATGCCGGTGAGGTTCCCCTCGTTCACCTCGAAAATCAACTACCGCAACCACCGCAAGTTGTGTGTGGTCGACGGGAAGGTAGGACTGATAGGAGGGATGAACATCGCCTTGCGCTATGTGAAAGGCACCGACACGCCATGGCGCGACACCCACTTGCTGATAAAGGGAAAGGCGGTGTATGGCATACAGACGGCTTTCCTGCTCGACTGGTATTTCGTCGACCGTTCGGTGGTGTCGGGAAAGGTGTATTTCCCTGAGCCGGAAAAGGTCTCGAAAAACGGATGCCTCACGCAGATTGTCACCAGCAACCCCACGTCGGAATGGCCCGAACTGACACAGGGCTTTGTGCGGATTCTGATGAATGCACAACGCTATGTGTATATCGAGACGCCCTATTTCATGCCTACCGAATCGGTGCTCTTCGCTCTCTGCACGTGTGCCATCTCTGGTGTCGACGTGAGGCTGGTGGTGCCTAAGCGGGGTGAGACGAAGTGGGTGGAATGGGCAAGCCGCTCGTTCTATGCCGAGGTGCTCAAGGCAGGGGTGAAGATTTTCCTCTACAAAGGGGGCTACAATCACTCCAAGGTGCTCGTCTGCGACGACACCGTGTGTTCGTGCGGCTCGGCAAATGTCGACTTCCGCAGTTTCGAGAACAATTTCGAGGCCAACGCCTTCATCTACGATACGGAAACGGTGAAAAGGATGAAGGAGGTGGTGATGGACGACCTGAAACAGTGCGAACCCCTCTCGCTTGCCCAATTCTCCAAGCGGCCTTTCCTCTCAAAACTCACAGAGTCGGTAGTAAGGCTCTTCTCACCGTTGATGTGAATTAGGTTTATTCAATTTTCAAAGTTGCGATTAAGCGAGAGCAACTTCACCGCAAAGCGGTAATTTTCAATTTTCAATATTCAATTTTCAATCTTAAAAATGCTGAAGTTCACGCTTCCGTATGCTCTTCGCTCCACAAACTGTGGCAGTGCGGAAAAGTCGTTCTGCTTGCCATGCTCGAGCACGAAGATGCCGCCGGGAGCCAGCAGGTTGCCGTCGAAGACGAGTGTGGGAAGGGTGGTGAGTTGCTCGAGGGCGTAGGGAGGGTCGGCAAAAATCAGGTCGAACTGGCGGTGGCAACTCTTCAGGAAACGGAACACGTCGCCGCGCACCAGTAAGGCATTGGGGTCGCCGATACGCTCCACGCACTGGCGGATGAACGCATGGTGGGCACGGTCGAGTTCCACGCTCACCACCTCGGCGCAGCCTCGCGACAACAGTTCGAGCGTGATGCTGCCGGTTCCCGAAAAGAGGTCGAGGGCGTGGGCACCGTCGAGGTCTACGTAACTGTTGAGCACATTGAAGATATTCTCCTTGGCGAAGTCGGTGGTGGGACGTGCCTTGAACGTACGGGGCACGTCGAACCTGCGGCCTTTGTATTTTCCGGTAATGATACGCATTAATATTGAAAATTATCCGGACTTCGTCCGATTGAAGATTGAAATTGACCGGACTTCATCCGATTGAAGATTGAAACTTGACCGAAGTGGCTACTTAATAGAGAATACGAGGTCGAGGGGCATTGTGGGGTCTGACATGTCGGGCACGGTCACTTGTCCCACATACGTCGCCATTTGTTGAGTGAGCCATTGTTTGTTGGTCATGCTGCCAAGCACCACCACCTCGTCGCGCGAGGCCTTCATGCCTTGTTGGGTGAAGGCGTTGAGCACGTAGTAGAGCACGTCTTTCGCATTGGTGGCTTCGAAGGTGTTGCTGAACTTGAAATGGCTGCCGTTGAAACTGAACAGGTCGGCCTGTCCGTCGTGCAGATAGACATACAGCCGTTTGCTGTTTTTCTCGTCCTTGCCGCGCTGCTTTCCTTCGTGGCGCCACACGGGGAGGCATACGGGTTGCCAGCGGCAGGTAGCGAAAGTGTCGGAAAGTACGGTATGGAGGTCTTTGTCGATGCCGAAGACCACCACGGCATGATGTCCGGCAATCGCTTGGTGTGCCACCATGTCGCGGTCGTGCCCAGTGAAAGTGTATTTGTAGAGTGGGGCGGCATCCTCGGCGTCGAACTCATCGGAAGGCACCAGGAGGGTAGGGGAAAGGAGCAGGATGTCGGCCCGGTCGTATGCGGCAGACAGTTGTGGATGCGATTTCAGCCATTCGCGCAGGTTGGCAGCCACGGAGATGCCGCCTTTCATCTCCGTCTCCTCATAGTCGGCCACTTGTTGGCCCTGGAGGGTGAGGAAGGCGATAGCCGTCCGTCCTATTCTTATCACGAGCCGCTGGTCGTTGTCGGATATGTGTGAAGTTTCTTGCATGGTGGTTTGGTTCTAAAGTGGCCGTGCACTGATGCCATATTTCTCGGCAAACTGCTTTACGGATATGTATTCCATTCTATCGGCAAGTTTTTGGTTGAATTTGAGTCAAAGATACAAATTCTTGCCGATAGCGGCAAGTTTTCCTTCGTTTTTTCGTTTTTTTGATTACGATTTGCCGATAGGTCGTGGGAACACTACTTGTTCAGCCTGTTGACATATTTCACCGGTTCGCCTTCTTGTTTGAGGGCGTCGGCAAACTGCTGGGGGGTGATGGTGACAGGACCATGCATGAACTCCGGGACGTTGTAACTCTTCAGCAACTGACGATGCCGGTCGGGATAGGCACAGGGCAGTTCGAAGGGCTTGCTGCCGCGGCCGTTGCTGTCGATATGGGCGATGAACGGACGGGTGTAGTTGCTGTCGTAGCGGCGGCTGCTGAACACCACCCATTTGCCGTTGCTCGACCAGGAGTGATAACTCTCGGTGTCGGGAGAGTTGAGTTCGCCCATGATGCGTGCTTTGCCCGTCTGCAAGTCGAGCATCCATAGGTCGGCATCGTGGTGCCAGATATGGAAAACACCATATTGGGCAAGCGTGAACATCAGGAAGCGGCCATTGGGCGAGATGCGTGGCAGGGTGGCACTCTTGTCGATGGAATCGGCGGCAAACACCAGTTCGCGAGGTCCGAACTGCATGGTGGCAGGGTCGAAACTCTTCTTGTAGAGGTTGTATTTCGCCTCTTGCGTGCGCGTGATGAACTCTGCTCCCTTGTCTATCGTGTCGCGGTATTCGAAATGGGCGCTGCAGTAGTAGAGCGTCTTGCCGTCGGGCGCCCAGAAGGGGAAGCATTCCATCTCCGTGGAGTCGTTCTCGATATTGGTCACCTCGTTTTTCTCCACGTCATAGGCGATGAGGTCGCTTTCGGAGTCGAACACCTCAATCTTGTTGGGATTGACGCTGTGGAACACCTGGCCGGTCATGTTGGTGGAATAGACGATGAGTTTGAGCGAGGGATGCCATGCGGGATAGACACCTGCAGAGAGGATAGAGTCATTCCGCATGTTGATTTTCCTGATGTCACCATCATAGGCGATGACCGTTCCGCCCATGCGCTGACGCGCGTGAAACTGCATCCGTTCGGGGTTGTATTGCTGGTAGTTGTGGCAGTTGATGCACTGTCCGTCGCCCCCGTCGGAGCAGAGCATGTTGTTGTATATCACACTCTCATCGTAGTTTTCCAGGCAGCGCTGGTTGATGGTCAGGTCCTCATAGGTGACATACGAAGGTGGAATCAGTCGATAACTGATATAGGGGTCGATGGAGTCGGACGAGACATAGATGTTGAAAGGCTTGAAGCGCCTCCAACTGCCGTTCTGCTCCACATACACCTCTACCTTGATGGCATCGCCCTTGGCACGCTCGGTGAGCCGTTTCCAGTCATCGGCATCGGGCATAATCTCCCGTCCGCTGCAGATGACCTCTTCCTCGCCGGCCGAGAGCCTCGCCACCACATCGTCGGCATGACCGTCGATTTGGAAGGTTAGCGGCGCGATGTTGATGGGCACCGTGACGTTGGTGTAGTCAGGATAGATGTTGGGGAGTTCGTCAGCCTCCCAGAAATTTTGGGGTATGTCGTTTCCACAAGCCACCAGCAGTGTTGCCATGGCGGTGAACAAAAGCAGTCTCTTCATGTTAATAGTAGGTGATGTCTTTTAAGAAAAAGTATTCGAAATAGTAGGTAGAGCCGAAAGTATCCAATATGGTTTTCTTGTTGAATGCGTTGGGGTTCTTCTTGAATTGCTCCATTTGTTTCATGAAAGCATTGAAACTCTCCTTCACACCCGGCGCGAGTTCCCACTCGTCGAGCCATTCCTGTCCTTGCAGGTTGGCAAAGAGCCATGCCGCCTCCTGGAAGCAGCGGGGAATGTTGCCGTCGGTCTTCTGCTCCACATAATGCTTGAACCGGAGCCAGAAGAGGTCGGGATTTCTTGTCCACATCGAGGCGATGACAGCCTGTTCCTGGAATTTGGGGTCGTCGGCATCCTGCTGTGCCAGCGTGGTCATCAGGAATCTCTCCACATAGCCCTCCACCGCGTTCAGTCCGTCGGTGTAGTGCATCATGTGGGTGATGGGTCCCGTCTCCTTGTCCTTGGCCAACTGCTGCTTGTCGTTGAGCAACTTCTCCATGTGGTCGGCCCAATCGCCATAATAGCAGGTATGGCGGAGGAGGTCGAGGAATTTCCTTGCCGCCTGCGGCTCCTTGTTGAGGATGGAGCAGCGTGCCATGTCTTTCAACTGTTCCACGTTCCAGCCATACTCCACACCTTCTTCCATGCACACCCGGTGGCACTCGTTGATGGCGCCATACTGATAGAGCATCATCCTGCCGGCGACATTGTACATATAGACAGGCAGCGACGTGTTGTATTTTCTGGAACCTTTCGGAAACTTGTACATCTCATCGCATTGGCGGTCTAAACGGCTCAGGGCCAGGTTGTGCATCATCACGATGGCCCGGGTAGGTTCGTCGTCTTGCTTGGTACCTTCCTCGATGACACCTTCCCAGTCGGCCTGCTCGATGCAGCGTTGCATGCGCAGTTCATGGTGGAAGTTGGCATCCTTGTACCAGAAATGATAGACGCATACAGCGATGACGGCAAGGACGGCGCAAGGCAGGATATAGGATGTGATGGGCAGAGCCTTGGGGGCTGTTTTTTTGCTTTTTGGGGCATTTTGGGTGTTATGGGCTTTTTGGGCGTTTTGCTCCTTGTGATTTTGGCGGTAGGTGATGGCCATAATCAAGAAGCAGGCGGCCAGCGCATAGTATGGATAATAGAATTGGGGATAATGGTCGGAAACGGTGAAGGCAGGAATGGCTGTACGATAGATATCGGCGAGGTTGGTCTGATTGTAGACGAAGCGATAGTAGAGCAGTGGGATGAAGATGATGCTCAGCAGGGCTGTGATACTCAGCAGGATGTGGGAGCCACGCGAATTGGGAAGACGCCACTCTATCACTGCCATGAGCGCTGCGGCTGCCAGGGCATAGGCACCCATCAGCGGATAGCCCACGAGTGTCACCGCAATGATGAAGGCCATGCGTACCCAAATGTTCTTTGGCAGGCAGCGATATGCCCATAGCAGGGCTGTGGCTGCTGTCACACCGATGGTGGCGACATAGAAGAAGCCGGGGAGTTTGATGACGTAGACCCAGTAGCCCAAGACCATGTTGGCCACCAATAGGATGGCAACGGGAATCAATGTCAGCACCGTCCATTTACCGGGGATGTTGAACGTGCGTTTCGTCAGCCACATCAGCAGCAGCCACCAGCAGCAGAGCAGTATCACGCCTACCCAGGGATAATAGAAATGTTGGGTGAAGAATGCCGCCAAATAGGAAAGCATGCCACCGGGCACCGCCATCATCTGATGGAAGAACAATGACGTGTTGAGAAAAACATTGTGTTGCTGAACCTTCCAAAGCAGGTCGGCATCATAGAAAAGCAAGGCTGCCGCCACCACAATCAAGGAGGCCAGCCAGAGCGCAATGGGTTTTAGTAGTCTTTTCATCATCAGTAAGACATGAGATGGTTTTCGGGGGGTAAAATTACGTTTTTTTTTGCAAATACCGAGAGTCTTTCTCCGTTTTGTGCGCTTTTTATTTGTATTTGCTATTCTTTTCCCCCATACTTGTGTCACTTGAATTGCTTGTCGTTTTTCGTAAACAGACAAAATAAGAGGGCATTTTTTGGATATGTCATGGCAAAAAACTACTTTTGTATGTTGAATCGTAATAATGATAAGCAAGTAATATGAAAAGAACCATTTTGATGATGATGCTCGCTGCCGTCGCCATGTGTGGATGGGCTGCCGGTAATGGGAACAAAACGCTGAAAGTGAAACTCGATATCTTTGACTTCGGTGATACCGCGGTGATTTACCGTTCAGGCAAGGAAGAAAAGACCTTCATAGGAAAGAATGGCAAATTTGAGTTTGAATTCGAGGTGGATACCATCGGTGAGGGGTATCTTGTTCAGCCCAGGCTGTTGCGCGGCGATATGGAGTCGCCACGATTTTACTCGTTGCCCCTTGTTCCGGGCGAGGAAATGCGTCTTTGGGATACCGACGGAACCCGCTATGACGTGGATGGCACGGGATTCTATGCCGAATACCACAAAGTGGACCTCTTTAATGAGAATGCAGTGAAAGAGTCGAGCGGCTATGGAAGACAATTCCGTGAGATGAGGGAGAATGGCACTGTCAGCGAGGAGGAACTCACCAAGTTCTACAATGACATCTATGAGCCCAGTTTCGATCGTTATCAGGAGGCACTGTTCGACTATATCAAGGCTCATCCCAAGCAGGAGGCTGCTGTGTGGTTGCTGAAAAGCATCAATGGTCTTGACAAGAAAAAGGAGGCTTACGCCTTGTTTGATGTCTCTGTTCGCGAGGGCCGCATGAAGTCACTCTACGACAGTTGGATAGCCGCTGCTGAGGAAAATGAAAGGGCTGAGGCTGAAGAAAAGGAGGCGCAGAAGAAGCAGGTAGCAGGAATCGAGGCACCGGTGTTTACGCTTAACGACATCAACGGCAAACCCCTCGCCCTCACCTCGCTGCGTGGCAAGTATGTCATCCTCGACTTCTGGGGGTCATGGTGCGTCTGGTGCATCAAGGGGTTCCCAAAGATGAAGGAGTACTACGCCAAGTATCCCGGCAAGTTTGAGATTTTAGGCATCGACTGCAACGATACCGAGGAGAAATGGAAGGCTGCCGTGAAGCAACATGAGTTGCCTTGGCTGCACGTCTACTGTCCAAAAGAGTCGACAGTTCTTGCTGATTATGGTATCACAGGATTCCCAACCAAGATTGTCATCGGCCCCGACGGTAAGATTGTAAGGACCATCGTAGGTGAGGATCCTGCATTCTACACACTGCTCGACGAGTTGTTCGGACAGTAATTCCGGGTTTCGCATTCACTCATTTGAAAGGAGTATAAAAGGGCCGCCCCTAAAAGTCTCGAGACTTTTGGGGGCGGCTGTTTGATAGTATACAGTTATCCGTAGGACAGATGACCTGTAGCCTTTATTTTTTCCTTATGCTGTCGAAGTCTACCCTCACGAAATCGTCCTTCCCTTCCACAATGCGGCGGCGGGGCTTGAACTGGTCACCGATGATATCGCGGTCGGGTTTGTAGTATGGTGTCTTCACCCCACCAAGGTGGAAGAGCATGTGGCAGATGTTGTCGGTGGTGAAGGGGCGGTTGACCGAGCGGGCAATTTGCTCTACCATTTGGGGATGAGTGTCGACGAACTTGTCGGAGCACCAAACGAAGAACGGCACCTCGTGCACATATTTCAGCCATGGGTCATCCATCTCGGTGTAGTGGCGCCCCATGGTGTCGCGGTAGTCGTAGGTCTCCTCGCCATGGTCGGAGAGATACACCACCACGGCGTTCTTCTCGCGGAAGAGGTCGATGATACGTTTCAGCACATAGTCGTTGTAGAGCGTGGCGTTGTCGTAGTCGGCAATGAGTTGCCTCTTCCTGGGGGTGAGGTAAGGAGCCTGAAGGGGGACGCTGTCGGGGGTAAACCGCTCAAACTGCTCCACGTGAGGGAAGCGGTCGGCGGTGATGAAGTGCTGTCCCATGAGGTGGAACATCACGAGGTTGTGCTTGCCCATCTGCAGGTTGCTCGTGGCAAAGGAATGCACGATGGAGTAGTCGCAGGCAAAACTGCGGTTGCTCGTGACGGTATACGACAGGCGCATGATGGTGTCGTTGTAGAGGAAGGAGTTGATGGCGAAGGTGTAGAGCGCGTTGGGACTCACCTTGCGCTGATTGTCCCAGAAATAGACGTTGTAGCCGGCCCTCTTGAAGACGGCGGGGAGATAGGGCGAATCCTGCCAGCGCTCATCATCGGCCACACTGTTGCAGCAGAGCATGTTCTTCATCGCAGGACTGGTGATGCTAAAGGGAGTGACGGCATCGTGGAAGAGGAACAGGTGCCCTTGTTCCTGCTCTGCCTCGAGCAAGGGGTTGGTGCGCAGGCTGTAGCCATATAGGCTGGAGTGATATTTGTTGTGCGACTCGCCGATGATAAGCACCACGTTGAGCGAGTCGCTCTCGGTCACCGTGGCAGAGGTGTCGAGATGGTAGTTGGTGGAGATGGCCGTACGCATCTCCTTACCCATGAGCCGCATGCCGTAGATGCTCTGAAACAGACTGCTGATGGGGTCGGAGGGGCGCACCATGTCTTCTTCTTGCTGACCGAAATAGCGCTCGATGTCGCTGCTTTGGAGCAGTCGGACGAAGGTGCCGCAGGAGAACACGCCGAAGAGCAGCACCAAGCCAATGGCCAGTCCTGCCCATGCACTGCGATGCTCGCGCCAACGGGGAAGAAGCCATCGGCGGTATGCCCTCTCGGCAAAGCAGATGGCGGCTATCACCAGTGCGATGATGACAAGGTTGCCCAGACCACTCTTCGACAGCACGAAGAGCCGCAGAAATTCCGACGACTCGCTGCCGTTGGTCTCTGCCAGGAGCATGAGCACATTGGGGCGCAATATCATGTCGAAGGTGCGGAGGAGGAAGAGGTCGACAATGAAGAATGCCAATGTCACGATGTAGACCGTCACCTTCAGCCAGCGCTTGTCCGCCCAGTGGATGAGGGCGGTAAGGAGGTAACCATAGAGGAATACGATGGCCAGTCGGCCCACCAGGTCGAATGTCGTGGTGTCGGGGTCGAGGATGGTCGTTTGGTCGAGGATGTTGAGCAACGGCCGCATTCCCATCAGGAAGAAAAAGGTGAGGAAGAAAGGCAACTCGTGCAGGATGGGGGTTGTCAGGCTACGGAGAATATTGGTGATACGATGAATCATGTTGTGGAATGATGAATGATGCGGCGAAGGTACTCATTTTTTTTCTTTTTCCGATTATTTGTGTTGACAGTTCTGGGCTTTCCCTTATTTTTTGAAGGAAATAAGTTTACTCAAGTTTCTCAAGCATTCGTATTTGGTGATATTTAGTCGCCTACGGCGAGAAATCCTTCAAATCTATAAAAATCTAACAAATCTGTTTTTGAAAGATTTGAAAAGATTTGTAAGATTTACTTTCCCTCGCTTCGCGAACAGTGACCGTTGGTTCTGTCACGAAGTGACACTCATTATCACACATCTACTACATGCGTAAGTTGAATACATTGATGATGACAGATATCGAATTATCCGACAGGGTGAGGCACGCCCTGCAGTTGCAGCCCACGGCAGAACAGGAGCATGCCATCAGGGTGTTTGGAGCGTTCATGACCCATGCCGACAACCACACCGTGATGATTATGCGCGGGGCGGCAGGCACGGGAAAGACCTCCGTGGCAGGGGCTTTCGTCAGGTCGATGGTGGCCATGGGACAGAAAGTGATGCTGCTGGCACCCACAGGGCGGGCGGCAAAGGTGTTCGCGCTCAATAGTGGCCACGCCGCGTTTACCATCCACCGGAGGATATACAGGCAGCAGTCGTTTACCGGACAAATGACGGGATTCCTCCTGGGCGACAACCTGCACCGCGACACCCTCTTCATCATCGACGAGGCATCGATGATTGCCAATGAGGGAGAGGGCGACGCACGATTTGGCAGTGGCCGGCTGCTCGACGACCTGGTGAGTTTTGTCTACTCTGGACAGAACTGCAGGATGCTCCTCATCGGCGACACCGCACAGTTGCCACCGGTGGGCGAGGAGGAGTCGCCTGCCCTCAATGCCGACTTCATGGCGGGCTACGGACTGCATGTGATGCATTGTCAACTCGACGAGGTGCTTCGCCAGGGACAGGAGTCGGGCATCCTCTACAACGCCACTGTGGTGAGAAGGATGATTGGGCGCGACGGGGAGACGCTGCTCCCGAAGGTGAGGTTCGAAGGGTTCGCCGACATCCACTTGATGCCAGGCGACGAACTGATAGAGTCGCTCGATGCCAGTTACAGCAGGGTAGGCTACGATGAGACCATCGTGCTCACCCGGTCGAACAAACGCGCCAACATCTACAACCAGGGCATCCGCAACAGCGTGCTTGGCAGAGAGGAGGAACTGTCGTCGGGCGATATGCTCATGGTGGTGAGAAACAATTATTACTGGACCGAACAGCAAAAGGTGGGGCTCGACTTCCTTGCCAATGGCGACAGGGCGAGGGTGAGGCGTGTGCGCAACTACCGCAACCTCTATGGGCTGCGCTTTGCCGATGTGGCCCTCACGCTGCCCGACTACGACGACCGCGAACTCACCTGCACCGTTGTCCTCGACTCGCTGCGGTCTGACGCGCCATCGCTCACCAGGGAGCAGAGCGATGCCCTCTTTCAGGGAGTGAGCGACGACTATGCCGACATCCCCCTGAAGCACGACAGGATGATGAAGGTGCGCGACGATGCCTACTACAACGCCCTGCAGGTGAAGTATGCCTATGCCGTGACGTGCCACAAGGCGCAGGGCGGACAATGGGAGCATGTGTATGTGGACCAAGGCTACATGACCGACGATATGGTGACGCCCGACTATCTCCACTGGCTATACACCGCCTTCACCCGTGCCACCAGCCACCTCTTCCTCGTCAACTGGCCTAAGACGCAGGTGGAGGTTTAAGGTATAAGGTTTGAGATTTAAGATTTAAGATTTAAGGTTTATCATGCGCGCATGATGAACATCGGCGGACGCCTCGGTATATGTCCCTTGTTGTTGTGCAATTCGGATTTTTCCTTGCACAATGTTGTTGTATTCGTAGTTTTTGCTTATTTTTGCAAAGACTTATACGATAAGACTTACAAATAACTATCATAAAAAGCAAGAACATGAAGAAAAAAATCCTTACCATGGCCATGGCCGTCGTATTGCTGGCGGGTTGTGGCACTTTAGGCAACCAGGGCGGTATTCTCAGTGGTATCGACGGCACCAGTATCTTGGGCAACGTCTTGGGCAGCGTGCTCG
>JAEEGF011028103.1_pt1 | contig 19490 bp, 19 predicted proteins | sample 9134171 | NCBI WGS metagenome assembly JAEEGF01 (sample SAMN16246542, study PRJNA631951) | gut metagenome | biome: gut microbiome; feature: rumen; material: AP-attached | host: Bos | place: Iran: Karaj | collected 2018-10
CTTCCTACCTTCTATTTTGTATATACTAAACGGACAATTTCTGACGAAATTGTCCGTTATAAATCCTCGGCAATTATGAAAGCAATTTTGAATTATCAATTATGAATTTTGAATTGTTCATTGTCAACTCTGAATTTTTCAACTTTCAATTTCCTCAACCACCGCCGTGGCGTTGCCATCCTTAAAGCGCACGGTTATCTTGCTGCCCTTGGCAAGCTGTGCTGCCCGAGTAACGATTTTGCCGTCGGACAAAGTCATGCAATAGCCACGAGCCAGAAGAATATCAGGGTCGGCACTACGGAGTTTCTCCTCAATAATGCCAAGCGAGAACTTCTGCGCCTGCAAAAGAGCGTCGACGTGCAACCGCATCTGCGGAACAAGCGAGTTGAGCCTCTGAAGTTCGGAGTTGTGCCACATCTGCCACGCCGTTTCCATACGCTTCTGCAAATTGTCTATGCGCACCAGTTCCTTCGACTTCACCACCTCGAAGAGGACAGGCATCTTGGCTGTTATGGCATCTATGCGACTGTGCTCGTTCTGCAATATACGCTTCACCTCCGACATTATGCGCTGCCCGTAGTCCTGCAAGTCGTAAGCCGTATCTTCGAGATGATGGATAAGGAACTCGGCCACCGCCGTAGGAGTCTTTACACGCGTGTTAGAGATGAGGTCGAGAACGGTATCGTCGCGCTCATGACCTATGCCCGTTATAATTGGCAAAGGAAAGTTTGCCACATTCTCGGCAAGAGCAAGCGTGTCGAAGCCCGACATATCAGCCGTTGCGCCTCCGCCGCGGATTATAACCACCACATCCCAGTTGTCGATGTCGGCGGCTATGGCGTCGAGAGCGTTTATCACGGTCTGTTCAACCTTGTCGCCCTGCATTATTGCCGGAAACAGTTTAGGGTAGAATTTCAGACCAGAATCATTATTCAGAAGTTGGTTACAGAAATCGCCGTAACCAGCAGCCTTCTCAGACGAGATGACGGCTATCCGCTGGCACAATACAGGTATCTCGAGTTCTTTCTGAAGGTCTATTACACCTTGCTCCTTCAGATTGTCGAGAATCTCCTGCCTATGGCGCATCATGTCGCCAAGCGTGTAAGAGGGGTCTATATCGGTAATATTGAGCGAGAAGCCATACAGTTCGTGAAACGTAACGTGCGCATACACCATCACCTTTATGCCGCTGCGCAGTTCGCTTCCGGTGGCACTCTCAAACTTACGCCTTATCTTCTCGTATTCGTTGCTCCATATTGTTCCGCGCGCCTTGGCAACCAGTCCGCTGCCCTGAATGTCTTTCTGTACAAACTCAAGATAGCAATGGCGGCGCACGCTGAAATCGCTGATTTCGGCAGTAACCCAATAGCCGTCAATCATGATGGTATTGACGGCACACTTAACAAGGCTGTTAAGTTCGAAAAGCGTAAGTGACGGAGTGTCGTGCATAGTCTGCAATAAAGGCGGCAGTTACTGACCGCCGAGTTTTTTTTCTACAAAATGTCTGATGAAGGCTACCGTCTCGTCAATTCCCATTACCGACGAGTTTATGCACAAGTCGTATGTTGCCGCCTCGCCCCATGTCTTTGTGCTGTAATAGTTGTAGTAGTTGGCTCTTTCGGCATCGCCGCGCTCCATCATGCGCTCCGCCTTCTCGGCATCTACATTCTGACGCTCGCAGATGCGCCTTACGCGCTCGTCGTGACTGGCGGTTATGAACACGCTCACGCATCGCGGATTGTCGCGCAGAATGTAGTCGGCGCAACGCCCTACGATAACGCACGACTCCTCGTCGGCAATCTTGCGGATGGCATCGCTCTGAATCTTGAACAGAGCCTCCTCGCTAAGTTGATTGTCGTAATATCCGCCAAACGATACGCCGCTCTGTATGCGGTTAAACAGGGTGTTGAAGAAGCCTTTCTTCTCGTCGGTATCTCTGAAGAACTCGGTTCCGAAACCGCTCTCCTTTGCCGCAAGGGTTATAAGTTCGCTGTCCAAGAAACGGATGCCAAACTCCGCAGCAAGTTTCTTGCCTATCTCGCGACCGCCGCTGCCCAACTGGCGGCCTATGCTGATTACAAATCTGTCCATAGCATCTTTAAGTTAAATAGTTTTCATTTGTTTGAACTTTCTTATCTGAATGATTATCAGCACCACAGCCGTAACAACAGATATAGAATCGGATATCGGCATTGAGTACCACACGCCGTCAACGCCAAAATATTTTGGCAGGATTATGAGGCACGGAACAAGGAAAAGCATCTGTCTCGAAAGCGACAGGAAGATGCTCTTCTTTGGCATTCCAATGCTCTGGAAGAAGTTGGTGATAACCATCTGTATGCCTATTATCGGGAACGTAACCATAACAATGCGCATGGCATCAGACGACAGGGTGATAAGTTCCTCGTCGGCCGTAAACATACGCGCAACCTCCTCGGGAAAGAACTCGCCCAGCATGAAGCCGCTCGTTGTTACAACCGTTCCGCCAATCATAGTGAGCCACAGCACGCGCATCACACGGTCGTATCGCCCTGCGCCGAAGTTGAAGCCGGCAATAGGCTGCATACCTTGGTTAACGCCCATCACAATCATAACAAAGATGAAGGCAACGCGGTTTACAATTCCGTACGCTCCTACCGAGAGGTCGCCGCCCTGCTCCATCAGTCCGCGGTTTATGACGATTACAACCAGACAGGCGCACAGGTTCATAAGGAATGGCGACATGCCGATAGACAGGATATGCCCGATAATCTTTCTTTCAAGTCCGAATATGCCGTGCTTCCATCGCAGAAGTTCGTTTTTGTTCCAGAAGAGTTTTGCCTGCACAAGCAGAGCCACAATCTGCGCCAGAACGGTGGCAAGAGCCGCTCCCCTGATGCCCATGTCGAAGACGTAGACAAACAACACATCGAGCACCACGTTCAGAAATACCGTGAGAATGGTGCACAGCATCGAATACAACGGATGTCCGGCCGAACGCAAAATGCAGTTCAGACCAAGATAACTATGCGTAACCACGTTTCCGAGAAGGATTATAACCATATAGTCGCGCGCATACCCGATGGTATTGTTGCTCGCTCCGAAGAACAGCAGGACGGGGTCGAGAAAAATCAGCATTAACGCGCCGAACACAACGCCCAGAATGAGGTTGAGCATAACGGTATTGCCCAGAATCTTCTGCGCCACGGTATAGTCCTTCTGCCCCAACTTAACCGAAATCATAGTAGATGCTCCCACGCCCACCATCGCGCCGAACGCTGCCGAGAGGTTCATGATTGGGAAGGTTATGGCAAGACCCGATATTGCCAGCGCGCCGCACACCTGACCGATAACAATGCTGTCTACAATATTGTATAGCGACGATGCCGTCATAGCAATAATTGCCGGAACGGCATACGATAAAAGAAGTCTGCCTATAGGCTTTGTACCCAACTCTGTCGGGGTTAATTGTTCACTCATCTAATTTCAGTTTATAAGTTATCCGTATCAGCAAGCCCCGGCACATCGGCAACAAAGCAGAACAGAACCGAAGCATAGTGTGCAAAATTAAAAAATTAATATTAAATTTTGATTTTTCCAGTTTGTTTTTTACATTTGCAGATATAACCCCACCGACAAATAATATTAATGATAAAGAATACTAATCGATAAAAAAAGTTAATCAGATGAGTGTAATAATGATTTTGCAGTTAATTATCGTATTGCTGGCATTGTATGTTGGCTCTCGATATGGTAGTCTGGCATTGGGCGCAATCTCAGGAATTGGCCTTGCCATCTTAGTCTTGTGCTTCGGACTTAAACCGGGCAATCCTCCTACAGATGTTATCTACATCATTGTGGCAGCCGTTACCTGCGCCGGCATGATGCAGGCTTCGGGCGGTATGGACTGGCTCATTCAACTTGCCGAGAAACTTCTTCGCAAGCATCCTAACCACATAACCATTCTTGCTCCGCTCTGCACGTTTTTCCTTACCGTCCTCGTCGGAACGGGACACGTTGTCTACACGCTCATGCCTATCATCTGCGACATCGCGCTGAAGAAGGGCATCCGTCCCGAGCGTCCGTGCGGCGTGGCTTCAATAGCATCGCAGGTTGGAATAACATGCTCGCCTATCGCAGCGGCTGTGGCATCATTCGTGGTTATATCTAATGCCAACGGATTCGACGTAAATAACCTTCAGGTTATTGCGGTAACTATTCCGGCTTGCCTGTGCGGTCTGGCTGCCGCCTCGGCTCTCAGTTACAAGCGCGGTCTCGACCTCGACAAAGACCCTCAGTTTCAGGCTCGCCTTGCCGACCCTCAGATGAAGGAATATATGTACGGAAGCTCGGCAACGGTTCTCGACAAGGAGATTGACAAGAGCGCGAAGCTTGCCGTTTACATCTTTATTGGCGCTATCGCCGTTATCGTTATGTACTCTATCTTACAGATTGCCGGACTCGACATCCGTCCTGAGTTCCCTACGGGTAAATTAGACGATGCCGGAAACCCAATAGTAAAGCCTATCGGCATGAACATCATCATTCAGATTGTGATGATAACTGCCGCAGCCTTCATGATTATCTTCTGCAACGCAAGCCCTAAGAAAGCCGTGGGCGGAGCGGTATGGCAGAGCGGTATGGTGGCTGTTGTTGCCATCTACGGCATTGCATGGCTTGCCGACACTTACTTCGGCAACTACATGGATGTTATGAAGGGCGGACTGGAAGGCATCGTAAGCCAGTATCCGTGGACAATAGCGCTGGCGTTCTTTGCCGTTTCGGTTTTGATTAACTCTCAGGGCGCGGTTGTGGTATCTATGCTTCCGCTGGCTTACTCGCTGGGCATTCCGGGTCCTATCCTCCTCGGCGTTCTGCCAAGCGTGTACGGCTATTTCTTCATCCCTAACTACCCGAGCGATATTGCAACGGTAAACTTCGACCGTTCGGGCACAACCGTCATCGGAAAATACTTGCTCAACCACAGTTTCATGATGCCGGGATTGGTCAGCGTGATAGTATCGACCATAGTGGGAACGCTCATAACCATGGTTGTTTATTGACAAAAAGTAAGTGGCAATCAACATTTTTTCTTAAATTTGCACTCTAAAGATAAATCAAATGAATAAGAGAGATATGAAGATTCAAAAAATTTTATTGCTTGCCATACTTGCAGGCATGGCTTCGACAGCCAGCGCGCAATTCCAGAAAAGCATTCTGAAGGAGTTCCAGCAAAACTCTAAGTTCGGCGGCTACATTATCGGAAAATACGACTATAACGACAAGGAAGGCACACAAGGCAACGGCGGATTCGACCTTCGTCTTGGTCGTGTGTATGTAGACGGAAAGGTTCAGAATTTCAACTACAAACTTCAGGTTGAGGTGAGCGGCACACCTAACACAGCCAACACAACCGAGAAGATTGCCCGCATTGTAGATGCTTACGCCGAGTGGGAGAAATATCCGTTTGCAAAAATCAAGTTCGGACAGTTTAAGAGAGCCTTCACCTTCGAGAATCCTTACAATCCGTTCGACGTGGGATTCAACAACTACGCTCAGGTTGTAAGCAAACTATCAGGCATGGCGGACAGAAACGGAGAGCACTCAAGCGGCGGCCGCGACCTCGGAATACAGCTTCAGGGTGACTTTGCCAAGATGGCCGACGGACATAACCTTATCCACTATCAGGTTATGGTTGCCAATGGTCAGGGCATAAACCACTCCGATGTTAACAAGACTAAGGATGTTATCGGAACAATTCAGTTTGTGCCAATAAAGAACCTTTACATCGGCGCATTCGGCTGGGCTGGTAACTATACAAAGAACGGCGTAACCGTAGACCGCAACCGTATGTCGTTCGGATTCAAGTACGAGAGCGACTGGACTTTCCGCGGAGAGTACGCAACGTCTAAGGGCCACAAGATTTCCGACTATACATTAGACGAGGAAGAGGGCGTTTACAAGGTTACAAAGAACGTTGGCAAAGACAAGGCCGATGGCTGGTATCTTACTGTAGGAGCACCTGTTGCCAAGGGCCTTAAGATTTACGGAAAATGGGATGTTTACCGCGACTACAAGAGCAACGAGAGCGCAACAAGCCAGTACACTCTGTCGGCAAACTACTATCTCAACAAGAATCTGAAGATTCAGGGCACTTTCTACCACACTCACACAGGCAAGGAGGTTGCAGGCGACCACGACTTCAATACTGTTGACGTTCAGCTTTACTGGCGATTCTAAATTAAGAACGGCATAAAAAAAAGGCAGGCTTCATCTTTTCAGAAAGCCTGCCTTTTTATATCTTGTAAGCACTACGGTTTTAGTTCTTTATCATCTCGAGCAACTCGTAAATCTTTATGAACGGATTGTGCGTAGTGGTAGATTTTACGGTCTTGTAGTCCTTGCTGAAATACACGTCCCAGAACGAACTGTTGTCATTAGGGTCTTGATAATGAAAATGATACATTCCGTCCTTCTCGCCCATATACACGAAAACAGTTTCGCCATACATGTTATTTCCGTCAATATCAGAGAAAAAACACTTTGTTCTGTCGTCTGAGAATGAAACGTACTCGAGTTGGTTCTTTGCTGGCAGTTCTTCGGATGTTGCCTTGTTCACCTTCTTCACATTGCGGTAACTGTACAATGCGTGCGCGTTCAACAGCGAACAATATACTAAAATCAGGAATGCAGATATTAAAATTCTTTTATTCATACTATCTTTTCACTATGCCATGGTAAAGAAACAAAAACACAATTCATCGTGTAGCAGGTATTCCGCGCATTCCACAGGAGTGCTAACCCAATTATTCTCAGCAAGTTTCAACATCCTTTGCATCTTTTTACCGGCATATAATTCAAATTTGGGTGCAAAATTACAAAAAATGTTCAACATATATGTTATAAAATACAAAAAAGATGGCAAAACATTTTACATTTTTGCCATCTCATCTATAAAAAATAAATCTTCAGCCTTATTTAGCCTCCCAGCCAAGAGCGCTTGCGCCAAGTACGGCAGCATCGCTGTCCTTCAGTTCAGAAACGAGCATCTTAGCCTTTCCCTTGAAGATTGGCATAACATTCTCGTTATACGAATCTTTTATTGGGTCCATTATGTACTTGCCGCTCTTTGTCAGTCCGCCAAAGAAGATGAATGCCTCTGGCGATGAGAAGGCTGCGAAGTCGGCAAGAGCCTCGCCCAGAATCTTTCCGGTAAAATCGAATATCTTTAGTGCTATGGCATCGCCCTTAACGGCTGCATCGTACACATCCTTAGATGTTATCTCCTCAGGGTTCAGGTCGCGCAGAAGGCTTGGCGTTGAATCCTTTGTCAGAATCTCACGCGCCGTACGGGCCACGCCTGTTGCCGAGCAGTATGTTTCGAGACAGCCCTTGCGTCCGCAGCCGCACAGGCGGCCGTCTTCTCTGCGCATGATAACGTGTCCCAACTCACCTGCAAAGCCGTCGCAGCCATATACAAGCTGTCCGTTAATAACGATGCCCGAGCCAACGCCCGTACCGAGGGTAATGACGATGAAGTTCTTCATTCCGCGAGCCGCGCCGTATGTCATCTCGCCAATGGCAGCCGCGTTTGCATCGTTTGTAAGCGCAACAGGAATGCCAAGTTTGGTTTTGAACATGTTCGCCATCGGAACGATGCCCTTCCAAGGAAGGTTTGGAGCGTGCTCTATTGTTCCGTTGTAGTAGTTGCCGTTTGGTGCGCCAATGCCAAAGCCTTTTATCTTCTCTATGCCGCCAACCTTCTCAATCATTGGCATAAGGATGTTGCACACAGCCTGAATATAATCCTCGATGTTTGGATATTGCTGAGTCTTTACAGAGTCTGTACAAAGAATATTTCCTCTGGCATCAACAATGCCGCAAACCGAATTGGTACCTCCAAGGTCCATTCCAATTACGTATGGTTTTTCTGTTTCCATGTTATTTTTTGTTTACTAAAGGTTTTATTAAAGATTGTGCTCCGTTTGAGCATTGCAAACTTAATTCTATTTTTTCATTCTGCCAACAAAAAAGTGCATCCTAATTTGTTAACAAAAGTGAAAAACCGCACTTTTTTGACCTGTATCATCAGAAGACGTCATTTTTTAATGCAAAATCGATTTTAAAATTAAGAGCGATGCCCTATTTTGATGTATCTTTGCACGAAAACATCGCATAATATGAAAAAAATTCTTTTCGTTTGCCACGGAAACATCTGCCGAAGCCCAATGGCAGAGATGATAATGAAGAAGATGGTTGCCGACCGAAACCTTGCGGATGCCTTCGAGATTGCTTCGGCTGCCACATCTACCGAGGAGATTGGAAACGACATCTATCCGCCGGCAAAGGACTGTCTGCGCCATCACAACATTCCTTTCACGCGCCGCCGTGCAAGACAGATGACGGTTGCCGACTACAACTACTACGACCATATATTTGTTATGGACGACAACAATCTGCGCTTTCTGCATTGGAGTATGCCCGATATTGTAGTGGATGCCGGACACGGAAAGTTCTACGACCCTAACGGGAAAATACAAAAACTTATGACCCTTACCGGAAGCAACGCAAGCGTTGCCGACCCTTGGTATACCGACAACTTTGAGCGCACATACAACGACATATGCAAGGCTTTGGAATATCTGTTCTAACCACCTAATCTACAGATTATAAACATCATGAGCAACAACGATAAATATTTCTACGGAACAAGGTTTAATCTCATTTTTAACACCTTTGGCGACACGCAATCAGCATTTTTCATGGCTATTCTTTTAGATATTATGCCCTTAATTTTGATACTTAATCATACCATAAAGCCAATATTGCCGATAATATTACTTCTTCCTATAAATATCCTTATGCTATATATAATATGCATAAATCTAATTAATTTTTGGAATTTATTCATTATAAGAAGACCATTAGCCATTGTGAGCGAAGACTCGGTAAGCATATACGAAGGCGTAAGGAACGGTTATATCAGCATACAATACAAGGACATAAAAGGAATTGAACTATTTTTGTGCTTAAATAATTCATTATTTATTATAGATGTTGATAATTTCGATTTCTATTACAATCAGACTTCAAACATACTGGTGAAATTCGGCATCAGGCTGAAACAGACGCACCTGTTTCGCAACACTTACAAGCGATTATATTTTATATCTATCTACAAATACATTTCATTAAAAAACTTTGACAAATTCGAAGACCTTGTAATAGAAGGCGCGAACAAATATCGCAACGGGATTATTGATGTGAGACTGACTTCTCCATATTCACAAAAATAGCATGTAATTCTTCGTCCTCAAAATCCCCCACTCGTCCCGAACGAATCTCGAACGAATCCCGAAGGGATAAGTCTACACGCAGCAGCACATTGTCAAAAATCTGCCGACATAAAGTATCATACTACCAAACACAAGCAAAAATTCACCTGATAATAAAAAACATAGTATCATCGCAACATACTATGAATGTAAAATAACTACATTTGCAACAAACAAAAACAAAAACTATTTTTTGCGATGGAACAAGAAACAAGTATTTACGAAGAATGGCTTACAACCATAGTCAACACAAGGCTCATTTTCAACACAACAGAAGAGTTCGAAGACTTTATCGACAACCATTCTATACACAACAATAGCATAAAAAAATGCTTCACCAGTCCGCAAAAGATGCGCGCTGCCTTCACAGATTTGCAGGCATTCGTTTCGTTCTTAAGCCAAGGAAGTCTGAATCTGTCGACATTTATGACAGAATACGAAAAGGCATCAAGCTTCTTTAGCAACAATCTGGCACGCAGAACTCACCCCAAAAAGACAGCCGATGAGATTCTGCGCAACCACTTTATGCCTCACACCATCAACGGGCACCCAAGAAAGAAAGCCGACATATACAGACAGATTGAAGAGCAGAATATCGACATTGCCATTCTGATTATGATGCTGATGAAAGCCCTGCCGGGATATGAGTCGAAAAACGGCGACCTAACCAATTTTGAGGAAGTATATGAAGATGTGATAAAACTGTTGGACAACTTTACAAGCAATGGGACAATTTTCGAATCGCTGCCACTCATAAAGAATGCACGCGAAGATGACGACAAAACAAGAATAGTGCTTTACTACTACGTTTACGAGATTCTCAACAACTACAAGTCGTTTTCAAGTTCTTCGGAGCTATACAACATTTCAGAAAAAACAAAAAACTACCTTGCACCACTCAATATCGAGGGCTTCTGGAACGAAGACGGCGGAAAGCTCAAAAACACGCAGTTCTGGCAGATAGTAAACACAATAAGGGCAGGTATTTACTTCGCAATATACTGGGAAAAAGATGAAGAAAACAGACTAAAAGGAACAAAATACGAATTGTACATACTTCAAGACGAAGACAGACTTATATTCTACCTCGCGCACCCGAAAGCCATAAAGCACCAGATAGAAGGCCGTAAATTAACCGACGAAGACAGCACATGGTATGGCACAAATATGCTCGACACCACCCCCGACGAACTGCCGCTACAGACAATCATGCCATCGAAGAAATGGCCTCAGAAAATCCATCTTACCAGATGTACCGACGAGAATGTAGTATCTCAATATGAAAGATGGCTTGACTACTGCAAAATAGAGCAGCAATTCAAACAATACGATTATTATTTCGAACCAAACATATATGCCATAACCAAAGACCATTTGTACATTCCGACTGAAAGCGATGGTGTGTACTACAAAATACCAAAATCGGCACACGAATGTTTCGGCAAGATTCACATTGACGACAACGTAGGACTATTGCATATGAACAATAAATCATACATTACATTCAGCGACATGATGCTTTACATCAGCACAAGCGACGACGAGCTGGATAAGTATGGAATAGAAAGAGTCGGGGAAATAGAATAATTCCCCGACTCTTTCTGCCCTTTTCATGCCGCATCACTTGAACTTAATGTCAGGAGGCACAATATATTTTACAAATTATCCCCCATAAGTTCATGTTTAACGAACCTGCCTATCGGGAAATAATAAAATAAAAATAGTGGAAACGCATTCAGTATGGCAACATTATCACAAGGTATGACATGCTTACTAAGTTGAGCCTCGAAAACAGCCATCTGCTCTACATCATCCTTGTTCAAAGGCCATGACAAAGAACCTGTTGTCAGATTGTTAGCCTTATAAACATTTTGTTGAACTATATGTTTCCAGTTGTCGGCATCCTTCAAGAAAGCGTATCCCCGATAAAAGCAGAACCGCCTCACTTCTTTCTTAAACTTTTCGCCAACGCTATCTTCTCTTTGCACAACATAATTATGGAAATCGTTATCTGGCAACTTTTTGGTATATTGTATGCTCTCAATCATTGGATAGCTGATAAACAACCTGCCGTTCTCAGTCTCCTCATTAAAGTATTCCAACAACTCTCGCACCTGTGCATTTTTCACAGACAAATCTCCTCTGTAAAAGTCATAGTCAAAGAAAAGATATATTGATTCAAAATCCGAACTCTTGTATTTAAACAAATCATTCCCCGGATCAGTCTTCAACAGTTCTGTTTTCAGAACATCAACCACATCAGCAAAGCCGTCATAGTCATCTTTTAGCCGTTTGTAAAATGTATAGATACTGCTGCAAAAAGAGCATACAATCTGATCTTTGCTCCTTGGGAAGAACAAAGACTTGATGCCGTCATACAGAGGAGGCTCATACGATGCTCCTTCAAAGATAAATAGTATCATACTTCAAACGCATTACCTCTATACATTTTCTCAATATTATTGCCCCATCGCAACTCCTTGTCTGTACAAGCATTCAACGGCTTTATCAGATTATGATTGATAATAAAATTACAATCTGGACGAAGCAAGTCATTTGACATCAGATAGGTGTTATGCGACGTAACAAACAATTGGCAAGGAAGGTTGAACAGCCTTTTGCATACGTTGAACGATAACGAATAGTGATAGAAAGCGTCAAATTCATCAATCATGACGAATGAAGCCTTAGACAGTTTCTTTGTCCAAAAGTACAACAATGTCAACGAATTGGTACCTGTAGATCTGATTTTATGAAAAGGCACGCCATCGCCCATATCACAAATCAACTGCTTATCACCAACTTTTGCCTCTTTGAATTTGAACTCTTGTCCACTTACAGATTTCAAGAAATCTGCAAAATCTTCCACAAAACCGTTAGCAATGATATACTCTTCAAGAGTAGATACATTCTCGTCAAAACCAGCAAAGCCACGGTCTTCATGATTCCAGAACAAAAGCATTCCGTCAACAAACGTCTTTAACTTCATCAAAGGATGGTCAGAAGCAAGAGGATATACACTCCAAATATAAGAAAGCACAGACACCTTATTGCCACTTGTTGCCAGTTGAAGCTTGACATCTTCTGCCATAGGAAAATCGGTGCTTGAGACAGACAATTCTTTATTCTCCAACCTAAACAAAGGCACACCATCTAACACAAGAGTCTCCTTTTCGATACCTTCCACTCCCTTGGAATAACTGTATTCTATGACATTTTGTCCAAATCGGAATGAATATTCAAAAGATACAAAATCTTTTGGATGAAAGACATTGACAATTGTGTCTAACTGGTGTATATTCTTTTGTTTCTGAGTAAGATGAAGAATAATATCAAATATAGCTAACGACAGATTCGACTTGCCAGATCCATTTGGTCCGTAAATTATGCCATTCTTTACTACACCATCCTTGATGGCATCTGTATTGAACGAATAATTGCTTGGAGACGATAAATCCCACTCTATTCTATCTTTAAAACCACGATAGTTCGTAACAGCAAAGTTTGTGAGCATAATAATTTGTATTTGGCAAAACAACCGATTATCAAATGCAAAGCTATATAAAAAAACATTAAGTCCGTAATTTTTTTACGGCAAATTCCATTTAGGGCGTGTTTTTTAACAAGAATCAAATTATCAGGCATAAATGATGTGTTTTTTTCGTGGTTTTATTATTACAGACAAGACGACAAATTAATTGTAGAAAAAATAATGATGGGAAGCCTATGCCGAAAATATGTCAGCACTTCTTCCCATCATAGTTTTATCAGTTTTTATTATGCGCCACAACTGCTCATTTATCTACATTTGGGCTATCTCTTACCTCTGCAATTTTCTTTTTTATAGCCTTGGTAGATTTTCTGGATAAATTCTATACCTTCTTTCAGTCGTGGGACGTTAGTAACTTCGTGAGGATTATGATTATCACAGCCAAGGTTGCGATTGTTATCAGAATCTTCAGAGGCTTCGACAACCCATTCTTTACAGGAGTCACTTTTTTTTTAACAATCGGCAACGGGTCGGAATACTCCTTATTGGTTGTCAAAACCAAACCTTGAATATTTTCAGATTCTGAGAATATAGTCTCGGTATCTTTGGAATCTATAGGAAGTCTTGTTGTGGCAAACAGAATAATCTTACCGTCTATTGTTGTTTCTTTGTCGGAAATCAAAGCAATGACTTTCGACATTTTATCTGCGTTCTCTGCTGAAAAGTAGTCGAATTTAAGACAATTGATTTCTTTTTCACTTTCAGGAAGTTCTATGTCGATGGACTGGAAAATCCGTTCAAGTCTTTCATTGATTTCATTTTCCGTTTCTGCAGTGTGTCGTTTGTCGTCAAGTCTATCAATAAAATCGTTTGTGAACTCGTTACTGAATTTTTCGCCGATAGTGTTCATCTCAAAATCTTTTTTGAGAATGAACGTTACCAGTTTGGCAATATTCAATGAATCAGAATTGCCGCGAGTGCCTTCCGCTTTCAGAATGTACGAAAGTTGGCGCTTGAATGAATCCCTATTTGAAGACGGTATTCTGCCAACAAATAGTTTCCACTCATTGTTTTCTATTTCGCCGAACAAAGTCAACCCATTGGCTTTTGTGTCGTCGAAAAAATACTTTTGGTATTTGCTCATCCACGCCGTTGATGTATCTGTACCGAAAAACTCGTAGTCCAAAGCGGTGCTACGTGTCATCAGTTTTATATTCTCTATCATTGTTTAGTTTCTTTTTGGTCTATTCTTTTGTAATAATAGTAGCCGGCGTTTTCATGCTTCAGACGGTGAAGTCCATTTTCGAATACTCTGCGCACTTGCTGCAAGTTGCGTTTCATATCAATAATGCACTTCACTTTGACTATACGACCGTTTTGAAAAGAGGTTGCCCGATGTAAGTCGGACAAACCGTCTGCACCTCACAATTGGGCAACCTCGGTTATTATTACAAATGTTTGTAATACTTATATTGATCGCCTGCCTGACGAAGTTGTTCAAGCCTTGTACCAAGTTTTACAAGACAAGGAACAAGTTTTTCAACTTCGGCTTTTTGGTATTTCGCACGCTTCGTTTCACCAAATACGTAGTTGACAATACTCACAAAAATGCTGTCCTCATTCTCTTTAAAGATGACATCAGCCTCATCAGACATGGATTTCAATTCTGCCTGAATCTGAGCCACAGCATAGTCCAAAATCGGCCTTACAAGGCTTTCAGCGCCAGCAATTACTCGTTTATGCGGACTTGTAACGGCATACTCACACGACAAATAAGGACGTTTGCCCTGTTCACTAATCCAATCGCTGTCGATACATTTCAAACAGCCAACGGTTTCTACAGGAACATAGGAAATCTCAACCTGCGGACATTCTTTGCGAATCCGATCAATAGCCTCGTCATAATACTTGGAAAACAAATCCCTGCATTGACTGGCTTTGATATTACCCTTAGAATCGTCCTTGCTGTGATAAGTCTCGCACTTGGTGATTACGAAATTAGCACTCGCTGGCAAGCCGTCTTTCTGACGGTACTGCGCCCATTCTTTCACGAGTTCTTCAATTTCGTCGCGACAACTGATTTTGCTCGAGGCTCCCTTTTCACTTGCAGAATTCTGATTGACTTCCATTAACACCGTGGCTTCCACAGGAATCCAAATGATTCGACTTATTTTGAGATGATCCATGAACTCGTCCCAACCCGAAACATTGGTGCGTTGGTCAGGTTCGAGCCAAGCACCCGGAATGTCCATTATGACGAACTTCTGTTTAACCTCAGTGTCGGCTTGAGAGGTTAGCGTAATTTCAAACTCGAACTTCCTTGACACTGTTGTTCCTGCCAAAAAACCAGATTCGAACTTGAAATCTTCGGCATCAATTTTGGCACGAAGATCCGAATTGAATGTATTCAAAACATCTTCGTCTTTTCTGTTGCTAGGTTTAATACCAAAGCCATCGGCAACATTCAGGTTATCCTTGATGTATTGTACGATGGTAGAAAGGAGCGAAGTTTTTCCTGCTCCTGTTGGTGCTATCATCGCAACATTTATAGGGGTTAGTTCCATTTCCATACTTAGAATTTGTTAATTAGACCCATTGCATTATTCAAGATTCTTTTCAACTCTTGCATTTTTACACTGTCGCTCTCCTGACCGTACTCACTTGGGTACAGTTTTGAGCGTAAACGGCTGCAAAACTTGATGAAATCCTTGTCATCTTCCCTGCTGCGGATTATCAGTTCGTCGAAATTTTCAAGCGTTCCGTGAAGGAAATAATTGAAAACATTGTAGTTGAAAATTGTATCGGCAACCTTCTTGTTGGCATTTGTGGCAATGTTTTGGAGTTGTCTTTGCGTAGAGTTGATGGCATCGCCATCAGGAGCTGGCTCGAAGACAGCATTGCCGTGTTTTGATTCGGGAATGAGTATTTTATCAACGTTGTCTTTCAAGAAGAACGGATAAACATTCTGCCTAAAATCCTGACGAATTGCTTCCAAATAATCAACCGCAATATAGATGACGGTATTTTCAAGTCCCGCACTCTCCAATGTTGCCTTCAAATTGGCAATCGCTTGCAGTCCTTCACCATCAATCAAGTTGCCCGTATTCTTTTTTAGGGCATTCATAATGTCCTTTTTGAAGTCTTCCATTTTGGCATTGAAAAAATCATCGATTTTTTCGTATCGCTTAACGATTTCAATCCAAAGTCTATGACATTCTGCATCTTGCAAACCTCCGACACCACCTTTTGTATTGAACACATTCTGAGCGTAACTTTTCCAATTTGCATAACGTGCCGTAGGCGTAAACAGCAAGGTGTCATTGATATCCTTCTTCACTTCCGATTTGATGCTTTGAACCAAATCGACGAAATCGGTGTCATCGATTTCGTCAGAACAAATATACTTTTCGCTTTCAAGAAGTTCTTTGAGGCTTGCGGCAATGTCTTCGCGAATGTACTTTGCCTTGTCGTAGAATTTGATTTCGTCGGCAGACTCCATTGCGTTGCTTTCCACCTTTTTCAGAATTTCATCAATCAGCGCCTTAACATCCGAAATATCAAGCCTATTACGGAAATTCTCAAGCAATTCCTCGTCCATTTGTGGAAGGACGTTGGTAAGCGTAGAAAGAATATCGTTGAGCATCCTTTCAACTTCTGCGCTATTGCCGGCATTGTTTTTCAGAACTGGGAAATCAAAAGTCTTAAAACTTTCGCCTCCGTTGTTGAAATACTTGTTGATGTCTGTCTTGGTGGAAATTACGAGGCTTTCAAGTCCGTTTTCCCTTTCGTCTTTGTTGATGAGGAACGAGAGGAAATTGCTGCGTTTGGAAATTCCCGCCTGAACTTCGCCAATACGTGAGAATGTTGCGAGTTCCCTCTGACGGATTCCAGCATCCTGTTGGTTTGGACGAATTATGAGAATTGCGTGGTCAACGTCGTTTTCGAGTCCATCTGTCATTATCTTATCGACGTTGGAATTTTCACCAAAACCAGGCAAGTCTATCAAACCAAGTTTGATGTCCTTGTCAAGACTTGGGAAGGGGCAATATATTTCAACCTCCGAAACAGCCGGATATAGCCTCTGTTCAACACTGTCGTAACTATAAGCCACGAATTTCCTGAGTTCGACGAAATTGGAAATAGTTACGGGAATGCCGCCAAGATACTGACGGAAATACTTGAACGCTTCCTTGATGCTTACAACTCTGTCGTAGTTGTACTTTTCGTTGCCGATGAATTTCTGAAAATCCACTTGCGAAAGGTCGAGTCGTTCAAAATCGCTGATGTCAGAAATCTGTGGAACAGTCTTGATTGCAGCGAGATACTCGTTGACCATCTTGACAAATTCGTTTTCAGTGCGGAATTTGACCACAGCATGGCTTTCGCCGTTGTAGATTTGTGAACGAACTGCCGTTGTTGGGTTTGCATAGTTTGCGCCTTCTTCTGCCTTAGGAATTTCATTGTTGCTAAGACCTGTAATTGCTTGAAGCAATGTGCTCTTGCCTGCGTGAGAAACGCCGGAAACTCCGAGGTTAATCGTTTCGCGGTCGAAACGGTTTTTCAGATGTTCGAGTTTTTGAGATGCGTCCGACAATTTCTTGTCCGCATCGGCAAGACGTGAGACATACGTCTCCGCATTGTCCAACTTTACGTCCTTGATTTTCTTCTTAATCTCGTAAATAGAAGTTTTGAGGTCAGAGATTGCCTTCTCTTGTTCAAGAAGTTTCTCAACGTTCGTCTTCCGTTTACGCAAGATTTCGTCAATCTTTTGCTGAATGTCTGACATATTATCAATATTTGGTTTGTTAAAAATCAGTACATAAAATTGTGCTGATTTCTGGTATTACTGTTTCATCTAAGGGCACAAAAAAAGCGTGGAGCCAATCCTATTACTCGTTCCACGTTTGTAGGCCTTCGCATTGCCCTGCCTGTCGAAACGAGCAACGTCGAAAGCCCCACACTGACGTATATAACAATCCCCATAAGCCTGACACAAAAAACATTGTGCCATAGCCCACACATTTAGGATATGTATATAAACATCCAACGGGGCGTTCCCGTTGCTTTGTTTTTGACAGGCTGTTGAAGTTGCGAAGTTCACAAACGTCAAAACCAAAGCGTAAGGTACGCCTTTTTGTTTACACATGTCTCGCGCTACATTCAGCCACTCAGACTGTCAGCCAGCACAAGACATGGCAAATATAACAAATCTATCATATATCACCTAATAATTTGTTAAAAAAAATTAAAAATACCATAAATATACTATAACTTCTATACCTGTTCGGGATAAATTCGATAATATCCGTTGCTTTGACAACGTGGCTATTTATCAGCAACCTTGATAAGCTGGTGTGGCTTATGTACGGCTTATATGCGGCTTGGGCATTGCAATGAAGAAGCTACCTTCAGACTTGTATCAATATCGGCATATCGAACCTTGCCCGAACCGTCCGGCTTGCTTCCCCGAAGCTTGAACGTAGCTTCCCCGTACCTACCCCGTAGCTACCCCGTTGCTACTCCGTACCTTCCGGCTTACTTTCCTCTACCTTGAAACTATGTTGAAGCTTGCTTGAATCTACCCTAATAGATTTTTTCAACTCTCAACAAAAAAATGTCAATTGTGAATTGTCAATTAAATAGTTTTTTCAACTTTCTCAACTTTCCCATTGTCAATTGTGAATTATCAATTGTCTCCGCCTTTGTGTCGAACTCGCGCAACTTCTAAAACTTTGCGTAGTATGCATAAACTTTATACTTTCCAAAAAAACGCCTTAACGTCGTGTCTATATAACTTGCAGAAATAAGCCGACAATGGAAAATTTCAGAATTCCTTTCGTTAAGAACCGCAACAAAATACATTTCAGTTCCGTCTTTCTCAACCTTTGTAACAAAAGGAATATCTTCATATTTAACCAAATTCAGACGCATAAAATAGTTTCGCAAAGCACTATCTGATAATGTCCGGAAGGCAGCCTTCAGCCAAGCAACAGGCCTCCTGACAAAATCATATAAACATCTCATAATCACAAACATTATTACGACAAGAACTTAATAAAAATCAAAATCAAGAAAATTATTGTAGCCACACCACAAAGGAGAGGATGAGGACATCCATTATTAAACCATCTGACTATTTCTAACACAAATAAAGCCAAAAGAAACAAGCAGCCACATCCCGAGCCACCACTACCTCCTCTCATCAGAGGCTGTCCGTTTTGCTTCTTGTTTTCGCTCTTCGAAGCGTCGTTTAATACGACATTTGTCTTTTCTTGCTTATCATTCATAATCTTACTTTACTTTTTGTTACGGGGCAAAAATATCAAGAGAACATAAACCGTATGCTATCAGATAAAAGATATTTAATTGTCAAATATGTAAATTGTCGACATTCAGTATAATCATACCAAATGCCGACAAAAAAATAAATCAGTTTAAAACGCTTGGTGTTTATTCTTCGTCCTCAAAATCCCCCACTCGTCCCGAACGAATCTCGAACGAATCCCGAAGAAACGGCAAGCGAAAAAAATCTACACTCCGCAGCCTTGCGTCACGCCAAACTTGCGCATTTTTTTCTTCAGCATCTCTACAAACTCGTAGTTCTTTATGTTCCAGTTGGGGGCAAGAAGAAGGTCTTTGGGCGAACTGGACACAAAACGCTCAAGAACAACCTCGCGGCGTATGTA
>JAEEGF010417872.1_pt1 | contig 19483 bp, 8 predicted proteins | sample 9134171 | NCBI WGS metagenome assembly JAEEGF01 (sample SAMN16246542, study PRJNA631951) | gut metagenome | biome: gut microbiome; feature: rumen; material: AP-attached | host: Bos | place: Iran: Karaj | collected 2018-10
CATGCATTTGGATTGACAATGCAACAAAACGGGCGGTTTTCTGTTTCGAGTATTAGGAGAGAATCTGAGACCATCGCTATGAGATCCCCAACTTGCATAATCACTCTTATCGCTTCGCTCGCCGTTGCCGCCGCCCTTGCTTGGCAGACGCCAGTCGGACCGGCACCGGCACCGGTGTTTATTGACATGGAGCGCTCTACCAACGTGCAAATCCAGGCGGAGACGATTCAGCAATGCCGCGTTTTCGAGTGTTCGCTTTCGCTTCTCGCCACACCATCCAACGCCGTCGATATTGCTTTCGGCATGTCGCGAAACGGCGACGGAGTCCTTCAATCCGGCGACGAGACATTCGCCATTGGCTGGGAGGGCGGCGCATGGTTCGTCGCCTCGGCGACGAATCAGATTTGCTCCGTTCAGCAGGAAGGCGCCGCCCGCCGTTCGCTTTCTCTCTCGCTTCATGTGTCGGAGGATGGCGTTCCGCGTAAGCTCTCGCTCTCCGCCGATGGCGCGGGAAATACCTTTTCCGCTATAATTGATTCGCCTGCCGCATGGATGTTCTCGCGCGAGTGGGACGCAATAAGGTTGACTGTACGCGGCGCGAGCGATTCGATCGAAAGCGCTTCCGTCCATTTCGGTCCCAACCCGGCCTTCATCATCCTGAGGTGACGATGCCATGAACCAACCCGATACAATCCAGACTGCCGAAGTGCGCGAAAGAGCCGCGCGGCGGCGTCGCCGTGCGGCGATCCGGCGCGAGGCGGAGGCGCGCATGGCGGAGATGCAAGGCGTCTCGCAGGGACGCGGGCTCTATTCCCCCCGCGTCATCGGCGCGGCGTTCTTCGTGCTGGTGGTCACCGGCGCGGTCCTCGTGAAGCGCGTGAACCGCGCCGTCGAGGACGACCGTCCGTACCCCCACTACTCCGCCCTGCGCAGCCTCAACAACCTCGCCACGGCCCTCGGGCGCTACCGCTTCCACGTCGGCTCATGGCCGACGGCGGAGCAGGGGCTGAAGGCCCTTATCGAGGATCCGGACGAACCCGGCTGGCTCGGCCCCTACATCGTCCAGCTCAAGCCCGATCCCTGGGGTACGCCCTATTGCTACGCCGTCCGTGACGACGGTTCGCCCGACGTCTTCACCGCCGGCCCCGATCTGAAGCCGGGGACGCCCGACGACCTCCGTCCGGCACCCGAGTCGTACGACCCGGGAACCGACTGGACGAACGGCTGGCTGAAGGTCGAGGACCGCCTCCCCGACATCGAGAAGATTTTGTCCGAACGTGACAGAAAGGAATAGACCATGAAAGTAGTCCAATGCTGGGACGACGGCGTCGTCAACGACGAGCGCCTCACCAACCTCCTCCGCAAATATGGTGCGAAGGCAACCTTCAACCTCAACCCGGGCTTCATGGACCCGGACAAGCGCATAGAGCCGTCATGGACGACGGCGGGTGAAACGACCGGCTGGTCGCACCGCGGCTTCCGCGGCGGCAAGCTCTCGCTGCGCGACATACCGGAAGTCTACGCCGGATTTGAACTGGCCTCGCACTGCTGGCGGCACGAAAACGCCGGCTCCATCCCCGACGACGAATGGATCAAGCGCGCCTACGACGCCCGCAAGTTCCTGGAGGACATCGTCCAAAGGCCATGCCTCGGTTTCGCGTGGCCATGCGGCGTTTTCACGGACGGCACAATCGCCAAGCTCCGCGAAAAAGGCTTCGCCTACGGCAGGACCACGAAAAACACGTACGATGTCACGGACTGCGCCGAGCCCCTCGCCCTCGCCTCAAACTGCCACTTCATGGCGGAGGACTTCTGGGTCCGCTACAACAAGGCCAAGGAGACGGGCGTCTTCTACTTCTGGGGCCACAGCTACGAGATGTTCCGGTATGACGAGATGTGGGACCACTTCGAGGCGAAGATCCGCTACATCACCGAAGACCCCGACACCGAGTGGGCCAACGTCATCGACATCGTCCCGCTCCTGAAGGGAAGCGCCAAGTAGCCTGGCGGTCGGAGTACTCCCCCGGCCCTTTCAGGGCCACCCCCCTCTTGGAGGGGGGGATGTAGGAGAATCTATCAGCCCCCTCCGTGAGGGGGCTGCTGTTTGTTACTTCACCATGAGAACCGTCGGCGGAATCGACGGGTTGCGGAGCCAGCGCACCGTTCCCCAGCACTTGGCAACTTCCAGCGCCGTGTCACCGGGCGCTGCGGCCGATTCCAGATTCGGAAGCGCCGCCAGTTTCTCGGTCGTCACGTTCTCAAGCCCCGCCGGCAAAACGGATGGATTGGCCGTGAGAGCGGCCAGCTGCTCGGCCGTCACGCGCTCGCCAAAGGCCACGCGCCCGCCGCCTCCGGATCCGTAGGAGGCCACCGTGCTCGAACCGCCCTTTGCCGATATTTGGGCCTCGCGGGAAACTGACAGCCTTCCTGAAGAGGTAAGCCATATTGAGCCGCCGGAGGAGCATCCGCCGCTGCAGTTCTGTCCGTCCGCCACGATGGAGCCGTCAATGGAGACGCTTCCGGCGTGGATGCGGACAAGGCCGCCACCCCTTGTAATCGGCGCAACCGATGCCTCGCGGTTCTGCTGTCCGGGCATGTGCGGCGCGTAGGCGTAATCGTATGTATCGCCATTTCCATTCCCGCCATTCTGCCCCGCTCCGCCATGCCCTGCGGCAGTTGTGCCAGACGTGCCGACGCCAGTTGCCCAGCCGAGCGACCTGTACTCTCCCATGCCAAGTCCAGTCGCATTGACGGACGCCGCAGTACCGACATGGAAACGGCCGCCGACCGTTGTCTTGACGCCGCCGCCGTAGTAGCCGTCGCAGTTCGGTTTGAAGACCGAGGAGTCGAGCAGGCGGAAAGCTCCGCCGACATCGACGAACCCGCAACCGGTATTCCACGTATAGGCGCCTGTCCGGCGGCCGGCGCCGACGCGAAGTGTCGCGCTATTGGAAAGAACGAGGTTTCCGCCGACGTCGAGCATGTTGTAGACTGTGCCCGAACCGTCAGCGGGGCCGAGCGTGATTGAACCGCTGCCGGAGATGGTTGTGTCGCCGGACACGGAGAGGCGGACTGTTTTGTACCCTGCCGCCGCGGCGGTGCGCGCGGCCGTTACCGTGCCGCCGGCCGTGACGCTGAGCGACCCGAGCCGTACGAACTCGGGGAGCTTGCAGGTGCCGGTCGGCACAATTGCCGTGTCGGCGCACCCGGGCGGCGTTCCGGCGTCCCAGTTGGCACCGTCCGTGAAGTTGCCCGTACCACCGTTGATCCAGGTGTAGGTGCCGGCTTGGCCTGTGGTCCTGAAAATCGCGGTCAGGTGGTGCTGCTCTTCGGCGGGGAGCACAAGTTCCGCGGAGAAGCGCTGATTCTCGGAGATGTCGCCGCACCAGTAGAGGAATTCGGCGCCGCTCGCCGGCGTGGCCACAAGGCGCAATTCCTGTGACGCCTTGAACCAGATGGAGGTGTCCGTGGCGTAGGGCGTGCCGCTGGCGGAGATTGTCCCCGGACCCGTTATCTTGAGCCAGCTTTCGTACTCCGTCTCGTCCCACTGCCATATCATGACAATGGGCGTATCGGCCACGGTCGTGGAGTATGACCGTCCAGGACCGGACGCGACCGCCTCCGTGCCGTTCGAGACGACGTAGCCGAGGCAGCGATAGCGCCATGTCGCGTTTGAGATGCACATGCCGTATTCCTCGGCGGAGAACGAAACATCGTCTCCCTTCGGCGTAGGATAGTCGCCGTAGTCCGGCGTCACGTTCAGCGTCGTCACCGGATTTCCAGCCACGGTCACCATCCGAATCGTCGCAGCCGAGGACACGAAAGTGGCGGTTCCGACACCGGCTGTCCCGCCGGCCTTGAGGGTTCCGCCCGCCACGTCAACGTCAAGCGAGGTAATCGTGTCGGCATAAAGAAGCCCGGATGGCGTCTCGCCGCGGGCGAGCGCGTCGAGTTCGGCCTCGGTCAGCCCCTGGGCCAGCGACACGCGCCCGCCGCCGCCGGCTGCCGTGGGGGTGCTGCTCCCGTAGGATGCGCCATGCGCGTCGAGCTTTGCGTTGGCGCCGAAATCAAAGGAGTCCGCGGCAATCCAGATGGAGCCGCCCGACGAGGCCTGCCAGCCCGTGACAAGCGGGTAGGCCTGGACCTTGCCGTAGATCGCCGCCGCGCCGGACACGACGAGCCAGAAGACGCCGCCGCCGCGTCCGCAGCCCGCCGTGTTGTTGTAGGTGATTCTCCAGTTGCTGTCGCCGCCGCCCGGGGAGCCGGGAAGGAACGGGGCGTAGGAATAGCCGTATGTCTTGCCGTACGTGGCGTTTGCCTCGCTGCCCGCGCCGCCATGGCCGGCGCCAACGCGCGGACCGCTGTCGTTGCCGTATCCCAGTCCGAACGTGTATTTGCTGCGGTCGTCGATGTTGGTGCAGCGCGGGTCTCTGGGGGTTGGGAGCCAATACCAGCCGCGCTCCTCGGCATGGACGACGGCGTTGGCGTCCAGCAGAAAGGAAGCGGCCGAGAAACGCACCGCAGTGCCGACCTTCTCGTCGGCGACGGGGTACAACGTGGCGGTGTTGGTGATGATGAAGGCGCCGCCGATGTTGACGCGCGTCGCCTGGCGGTAGAGGCTCGCGGGGCTGACATCGGCGCCGTCGAACGTGGCGGCGGCGACGCACATGCTGGCCGCGCCGGAAAGGACGAGGTTGCCGCCAATGGAAATCTGGAGGTTGGTGATGGAGGTTCCGCGGCCGTTGATGCAGAGCTTGCCGCCCGCGCAGACGAGGTCGTCCGCGACCTGGAAGGTGAACGAACCGTCGCCTCGCGCGTTGGAAATCGACGACGAGGGCGCCGTGTCCGTTGTGGAATGGAAGCGGACGGTGCCGGCCGAACTGATCGAAAGGGACTTGGCGTAGAGGTTGCTGGAGCAGTGGACGGCGCCGCCGACCGTTACGTCGTCCGCCAGCGTCGGCACTTGCGCGGGATTCCAGTTGCCAGGGGTGTCCCATTCGGCGTCAACCGCGCCTGTCCATGAAATCTGTCCCGCGACAACCCGCACCGCGCCTCCAAAGACGATGAGCGCGGCGGCGCAAATGGCAATGAATGGTGTCGATCGATACTCTCTGATCATAATGGCTCCCTGTTGCTATTAATATGGCAACATAGTAAAGCCTCAGGGAGAAAATGTCAAGAAAAAGTAGCAAAAGGTCTACGCCGGATTCGATTCGGTTTCGCCCCCAAAACGTGGGCCGCCCTACTCTTCCGAGAGGCGCTCCTTCAGGTAGGCGGCGCGGAGACGGCCGACGGTGTAGCGGATGTCGATCCAGTCCTTCAGGTAGTGCTCGGCGATGTCGCGGACATCATCGTCCGTCATGTCGAACTTGACGCGCTCAAGCCCTTTGTCGAGGCGTTGCTCGAGCGGCTTCAGCACTTTCTCGTAGAATTCGGGATCGCCGAGGGCCTTGTCCTTCCAGTAGTCGAAGACGCCTCCCTGGGGGCAGTCCTTGACCGGCGTCCCGGAAGTCTTCTCGTAGCGGTAGAGGCGGGAGGCCCTGAAGATGAGCTTGCGGAAGATTCTGGCGCGGTCGGCGTCCGTGAGCTCGAAGGAGAGGATTCCCCAGGTGCTGCGGCCGTGGATTGATTCGGTGCCGTTCCACGCGCACTGGGTCGGCCCCCAGAAGACGCACTCGAGATCCCACTCGGCGCCGTTGACCGGGATGAGCGTCGGGAAGCATTCCCAGGAGAAGCCTATGTAGTTGAGGACGGCGTCGTCCGTGAAGTAGGTGTTGCTGCGCATCCTGGTCGGGTCGGAGGAGTCGACGCGGCGGTGGCCGGGGCCCTCGTACGAGGTGCTGTAGATACTGGCTGTGGAATCCTTGACCGGGTTGCACATGAAGCAGGTGTAGGGCTGGTTTTCGCCGGGGGCGATGTAGCACTCGTAGTTGCCGGCGCTGCGAACTCCGGCCTCGTATTCGCGGGCGAGTTCGGAGCGGAAGGTAAGCAGGAGGTGCACGCCCCAGTCGTCCGTGACGACCTGGAGCGTCGCGGCCGAGGCGCCGGCGTCGGCGTCGGCCTTGACGCGCTCGCCGGTGGCGACGTCGGTCGTCATGAAGGAGAGGTCCTTGCCGCCGAATTTGCGCGAGAGGGGCTGCTCCTCGGGTTTGAAGGGCAGATTGTCCCACGTGCCGGCGCCAAGGACCGGAGTTGACGAGAACTTCGCGACGTAGCGCCTCTTCTGCGGAAGGCGCGAAATCTTCGAGGTGTATGTGGCGAAACCGCGCGCGAGGGCGTCGTTGCGCGAGGCCACGGCCATGCTTCCCACGCGATTGAGACGCGACAGCCGCGCGCCGTCCGTGAGGTTCGTCGTGGCGATGTCGTGGTCCACCTTGGCGATGGCCGAGGCGATCGAGTCGACGCTGCCGCGAAGCAGCAATGTGCGCGCGGCGAGCTCCAGCTCGTATTTGTCCGCTGGGCCAAGCGACTTGTTCTCGAGGCCCGCCTTGGCGGCCTCCACGGCGCCCTTGAGGTCGCCGATGGCGGCGAAGGCGACCGTGGCGTATTGCGCTGGCTTGAATTCGGGAACGCGGCCGAGACCGCGCAGAAGCGGAAGATAAATCTCCCACATCTTGACGACTTCCTCGTAGTTACCGTGGTATGACGGGAACCAGCCGCCGAAGACGGACTCCAGCCAGGCGCTGGAGAAGCGGTTGCCGAGAGTCTTGAGAAAGCTGTTCGTCGAGGCCGTTGTGTCGCCGAGTATTGCGGGATAGAGCTTGTCGGTGGTCTCGCGGTCGCGGGCGAAGAGCCAGAACCAGATGCCCTGCCGTTTTTCAATGGAGACGGAGGGATCGGCGACGAGTTCCCTGGCCATGGCGATGGCGGTTGGCATGTCGCCGAGTTCGCCCGACGAGGCGATGTCGTACGCCATTGTCTTGCGCCCGTGGGCCAGGCAGTAGTCAAACGCCTCGCGCATGTAGTAGAACTCCTTGTAGATCTTCACGGTTTCAGAGTCAATCGCAAGATGGAAGGCGTTGTTGAATTTCTCGTCGCCCGGATTGCCAGCGCGGGCCTTTGCCATCACGTTCGTCGCTCCGGCGAAATCGTTGCGGCGCTTGAAGAGGCCGGCCCGAAGCGCGAACGCGCGCGCAAGTTCGGCGGAACTGATGGCCGGGGGACGCAACTCGGTGTAGGCGGCGTAGATGGCGTCGGCGGAGTCGTAGTCGTTGGAGGCGACGAGATGGCCCGTGGCGAGGTAGGTCGCGGCGTCAAGGCGCCAGTCCACGCTGACGGACTTGTCGACGGCGAGCCGCCTGGCGACGGCGTCGGCGATAACGTAGTCATGGGCGCGGGATGATGTCCGCACGACGTTCAGCTCGACCTCGGCGATGAGCTTGTGGTTGGCCGTGTCGTTCGTGTGCGCCGCGAGAAAATCAAGGGCCGGCGGTATTTTGGCGTGGACCTTCTCGGTTGGCGTGTGGACGCTGTAGTCGCGCAGGTTCTTGATGAGTTCCCGCGTCTCGGCCCAGAGCGACTTGGGTTCGTCCGCCGCGCACAGCGCGGCAAAAAGGATCAACGGAATGATGCGCTTCATGATCTTTTAGTTCCTAGTTCCTAGTTCTTAGTTTCCTGTTCCCTGTTCCCTCTTCCCTGTTCCCCCAGCGCCTTGCGAAGCGAAAGGATGTAGTTCGTCATCTCGGCGCGGCAGGCGTCGAGGTCGTCGGCGTCGCGGCGGAAGGAGGCGAGGTACTGCAGGGCCTTGTTGCCGGCGTAGCGGGTGTCGATGTCCTGCGACTTGGCCGCGCGGCGGGCGAGCTTGACGAGCGCCGTGGCGTAGCGGATGTCGTCTAGCCCCTCCCGGAAGCCCTCCCACTGGAGGGTGTCGATCACGCCGCTGTGGCAGCCGTAGGCGAAGACCATCGGGCGGTAGGTGGTGGAATCGTCGTTGTAGGAGCCGTAGTGGTGGGCGTAGTTGCAGAGGGCCGAGTAGCCGGCGAGGTATGGGGCCATGCCGTTCTGCCTGCGGTTGAACTCGGGGTTCTCGACGCCGACGTGCTGGCAGGCGTACCACGCGATGTGGGCGTTCGAGCCGAGCTGGTTCCAGAGGGAGGTGGTGGAGTCGTCCTCGGGGTTCTTGGCGACGTTGTGCCAGTCGTAGAGGTAGCCTGTCTTGCGGAAGACCTGGTCCTTGCCCGCGAGCATGAACTTGAATCCCGCCTTCTGGTTGACGCGGTAGGTGCCGCGCTGCGACACAAGCCAGCTGGCCGGGGGTTCGTCGCCGTGGGCGAGGTAGATGTTGTGGTGCCCGTAGATCCGGTCGCAGATGGCGGCTTTGCGCTCGGCCTCCGCGACCGAACCAGACGCCCCGATGCCGCCGAGGCCGACGTCGGGGCGCATGCCGGCCTCCATCATCAGCTTCCAGCAGAGGACGCTTTCGGGGCCGAGCCCGAACCGCAGGAAGCTCATGTCCTGGTTGTGGGCGACCATGTCCACCATCGTGGCCTTGTATTGGCGTATGGCCAGGTCGATGTCTCCGCCGTTCTCCTCGAGGATCATGCCGAGGCAGTTGTACGAGTAGGAGCAGACGAGGAAGTCGAGATCGTCGTCGAAGTAGCATTTGGGCTTTGGAAGGTCGAAGCCGAGGACGCGGATTGTCACGGGAATCTCGCCGTGGTCGCCGACCTTGATGGCGCCCTTGTATAAGCCCGCCGGTGTTCCGGCGCGTACATGGGCCGTGAGGAAGAACTCGCGCAGCACGCCCTTTTCAAGCGCGACAGGCTGGAGTGTCTTCGCATCGTCAAAGCCGGGGGCCATCGGCTTGAAAGCCCCGCCGCCCCGGCGGAAGTCCCAGAAAACGCGGTTCATGGAGCGCGGCGGATTGAGCCATTGCTCGCTGGCTGAGCCGTCCGCCGCCATTATCCGCGCGTAGTTCGCCTCCCGGGCTGTGTCTACGCGGATGAGCCCGTCGTCATGCAGGAGCAGTTCTGGAACCAGTTTGAAACCGGTGTCGCCGAAGTAGCTGTACCAGGCGTTGCGGTTCTGGTACCAGACCTTGACGACCTTCATGTCGAGGTCTTCGGCGGGGAAGACCTTGCCGTCGGTTGTGGTGAAGGGGGTGAGTGTGAGCTGTGTCTTGCCGAGGTTGCGCAACGGGTAGATCAGGAAGGCGCCAGGCTCGTATTCGTCGCCTGCGGCGACGATTCGCACCGTGCCTCCGGCTATGCCGTCCTCCGGGTAGACGTCGGGCAACCGCTGCAGCGGGCTCATTGCGGGGATGTCATAGTGGACGAAGCCCGCCGCATGGGGGATGTCCTTGAAGTCGGCCGCGACCCTTTTGTCAAGGGGTTCGTTCGACTGCGACCAGGGGCGCACCGGGATTTGCGCGCTGGCGGAAACGGCGACTGAGGCCGCAACGACAATTGCTAAATGTTTCATGGCAAGGGAATATTGAGCAGAAAATGTGCCACAAAAAGGTTTGGTCCCACCCTAATGCATCCATCCGCGCGCCATCCAATCTGCTATACTCGAGACATGGCCGGAGAAACTTCGGAAAAGTGTCTTGACGAATGGGGATGGGGAGATTATATTGAAAGGAGCCCCCAGGAGGAGGAATTCAAATCATGACTAGATCATTGCTCGCAACCATCCTGCTCGCCGCCACGGTGACGGCGAACGCACAGTCCAATGCGCCGTCTGCGGCGTCTTCCACCAACCAGCCGGTCTATCGGGTGGCGCTCTATGGCGACAAGGGGGCGGCACCCCAAAGCTTCCCGCCGCTGCTGAAGGACGTCCCGGACATCAAGTTTAAGGTCATCAACGGCCAGCAGATCCGCGAGGGCATACTGGACAATTTCGACATGATTCTTCTTCCCGGAGGAACCGGCAAGGGCCAAGGGGATTCCATGGGGCCCGAAGGGGTCCAGAAACTCAAGGATTTCATCGCCTCCGGAAAGGGGTACATCGGCATTTGCGCCGGGGCGTACGTCCCGATGCAGCAAGGCTTCATGAACGCCAAGACCAAGGACCCGCGGTGGCGGCGCGGCAAGACGACTTTGCAAATAGAGTTTTCCGAAACCGGGCTGAAGCTCTTCGGCGAAAAGTACAAGGGGCTCCAGGACATCAGATACGCCAACGGCCCGGTCATGGACGTGAACATTTCCTCGAACCTGCCCCCAGTCGAAGTTCTGGCCTGGTTCAGGACGGAGATTGCGAATCCGGGAACGCCGGCGGGAATCCAGGTTAACTCCCCCGCCATCGTCATGACGACGTACGGCAAGGGAACGATGCTCGTCATCAGCCCCCATCCGGAGACGACGCCGGCCCTTCGCGGGCTGATGGTGGAAATGATCCGCTTTGTCGCCCAGAAGAGTAGGGGCCAGACCCCCGTTGAGCCTCCACGGGGCAACTAGCGCAGCATGAGGAAGGTGGCGTTGAGGCCGGGGGATTCGAAGCAGCCCATGTCGACCGTCCCGCGCGCGATGCCGTGGTGGACGCGCGGCGCGCCGGAGAGATCGGCGGCGCCGTCCATCCAAGACTGGTTGAGGCCGGTGTCGATGCAGGGCGAAAGTCCGCGCAGGGTGTAGTCGCCCTTCGCCGCGTTTCGGAATACGGGGTCTTCGCCAATGTCGCCCGTCCCGGTGAGACCGGGCGCGCAGCAGTAGGTGACAAGCGACGCGGAAGCGGCCGTGACCCCTGATTCGCCCGACGTGTTCGTGTTGCCCCAGACGATGTTGTTGCGGAACGTCCCGGCCGCGACGTATGCTGTTGGAACGGTTGACGATCCCGTCGACTTGTTGCCCGCGGCCGTGCAGTTCTCCACGACGCCGTTCTGCAGGTAGAAGACGCCGGCGTCCGGCGGGCTGGACTGCGTGGTGTTGTCCGCGACAAGGCAGTTCCGCACCGTCGAGCCGCTGTCGTTGATGTGGAAGATCGGGCCGTATGCGCTTGAGTAAGTGTTGGAGATGTTTCGAATGAAGCGGCTGTGCGTGACCAGCCCGCCGTTGTAGACGCCTGCGAAGTAGCAACGGTAGTACGTGCGGCAGCCCACGATTGTGCAATTGGTGACGACAGCCCTCGAACCGCTTACGGAGAAGAGGGGCGTATAGTAGGTGTACCAATTCGTCACGACGCAGTTGTCGAGCGTGCCAGACGCAACCCGTACTGCCGCAGGCCGCCCGGAATTGGGGTTGGCTCCGTTGGCGTTGTCGGAAAGCAATGTCAGACCGCGAAGGATTGCGCCGGAGGAGTTGAGCGTCCAGCCGACTGTGGAGCCGTTTACCGCGAAGACGGTCACCTTGCCAGGACCGTTTTCGGATTCGACGGTCACATTCCTGGCGATTGTCGGGTTGGTGCCGTTTGTGTAGACTCCGTCCGCTATGACGACGCGCATCCCGGTTTCGGCGAAATCGATGGCGTCGACGACGTTGGTGAAGGCGGTGGCGTGGGTATCGTATGGGTATGTCGGTGTCGAGTCGGTTGCGACGTAGACCGTCTCCGGCTTGACGGCGAAGAGTCCTTCGGCTGAGAATTCCGCTTCCGCGCCCCTTGCGTTGCGCACCGTGAGCGAGACGTCATAGAGGCCGTAGCCAACTGACAGGACAATGTTCGTCGCGGAAGCGCTGTCCGCGACATCGGCGACTGTCCTCCCCGTCTGGTCCGTGACGTGCCACGAGAACGCGAGCCCCGCCAGATCCGCGCCGGAAACAGATGCCGTAAGCGTGACCTCGCCGGAACCCAGGATGTAGGCGGCGGATGGCACCGCCATGCATTCAAGGGCGCCGGGAACGTATTCGTAGCATCCGAGGTCAACGACGTCGTCGGCAATGCGGACGCCGCCGTCCAGATCGGTCGCGGTGTCCATCCATGTCTGCGTGACTCCGGCGTCCTTGCAGATGCCGGGACCGATGTGGCAGGCGTCGTCCGTGAACATCGGCTCTACAGGCGTTATGTTGCCGTTGCCTTCGGACGGGAGCGGCGTCGTGCAGCAGTAGGTGAAGCAGGAGGCAGTCCCCGACCAGTTCCCGACGCCGCCCGTGTTCTGGTTGTCGTGGATGATGCAGTTGCGTATTATCGGCTTGGCACCGGACGTAATGACGGCTGCGCGCGATGAAGAGCCGTTGACACGATTGCCGACGATGGTGCAGTTTTCCAGGACGCCGGAGTTGTTGTAGAGGTTGACCGCGCTTGCGCTTGAGCTCTTGTTGGTATTGCACAGGATGAGGCAGTTGCGAATCGTCGCAGCGCCGCTGTATGCGCAGATGGCCGTGCCGTAGTCGCCGTTGTTGCCGACGTTCCCAACTATGCGGCAGGTGATGATCTTGCCTCCGGAACGGTCGAAGTCGTCGGACGTCGTGTGCATCGTGTTTATACGGCCGCTCGTCTCGTTGCGGATGACGACGCTGTTGGTGAAGACGGCCGTCAGGCTGCTCATGTTCACGATTTCCGCTCCGCTTGAGAAAAAGTTGCTGATGACGCCGTCGGCGAATGTCCCGTCCCAAATCCGAAGTGCCGCCATGCTGCGCGAAGTATGGTCGGAGAACAGGGTGAGGCCCTCGATTCGCGCCAGTTTATGGTTGAGAGTCATGACAGTGGTGGCGGCCTTGCAGAAGATTTTCGTCGCGTCCGCGCCGTTCAGGGACTTCACCGTCGTAGCTCTGGAAACGGTGGTCGCCGCCGTGTTGGTCCAGACGCCGTCGCCCATGATGACGGTGGATCCATCCCCGCACCAGGCGAGGGCCGTCGCAAGATCGCCCGCGGCCGTCTCCCATGTGTCGTACGGGAAGGCGGGCGTCGAATCCTTTGCGACATAGAGCGTTGCGGGAACGCGCATGGCGATGGATTCCCCCGTCCATGCGGCCGTTTCGCCGGCCTCGTTCGAGACTGTGACTGTGACGTTGTACCTCCCGTAGCCAGCGGGGATGACAATGGAGCCGGACGTGTCGCCGGAGGCGCTTGCGACGGTCGCGCCCGTGTGGTCGGTGACGACCCAGGTGTAGACGAGTCCCGTGAGATTTGTGCCCGCGGGCGTGGCAGTCAACGTGATGGCCGCGTCGCCGAGCATGAAGGCCGCAGATGGCACCGCCGCAACGGCGAGGGCGTCAGGAAGCGTCTCGAAGCAGCCGATGTCCGGCGCGGAACCCAAAACGCGCGGATTGCCTGCGGCGTCCTTTGCGCCGTTCATCCAGCTTTGCGCGGCGCCGGCGTCGACTGTCGGTCCGGCGAGGACGCGGTAGTCCTCGGCAGCGCGGTTGGCGAAGGGGTCGGCGCCGAGCTGGAAGTTGCCTGTTCCGGCGGGCGCGGCGGTGCCTGTGGCGCAATACGAGAAGGAGCCGGCGCCAAGGGTGTCGAGCGGGCCGCCGGCGTTGCGGTTGCCGTAGGCCAGGCAGTTGCGGGCGGTTTTGCCGTCTTTGCAGTACAGCCCCGGGGCGACCCGCCCGCCTGAGTAGTTGTTGACGACGGTGCAGCCATCCGCTCCCTTTCCGTTGCGGATGTGGAGGCCTGCCGTGCCGGTGCTGCTGTTTGTGTTGCAGGCGACGAGGCATCCGTATGCCCATCCGCCTTCGACGAAGAGCGCCGTCCCATAGGTGTTGTTGTTGCCGACGCACTTTCTCACCCGGCAATTCCTGGCCGTGGCGTCGGATGTTATGTAGAGACCGCCGCCATTGCGGCCCGATGATGTCAGGGCGACGACGTCGCAGTTCTCAATCACGGAGGAGGCGCCTGTTAGATAGACTGGCGAATGCTCGCCGCAGATCGCGTTGCTGAAGACGCAGTCAATCACTTTGCCTGAACTGACGGAGAGGAGGGCCGCGCCCAAATTGACGTTGCGGTCGGAGTAGACCGTCACGCCGCGCAGAACGGCGTCCGCGTTCTTGACGTTGAACGCCGTGAACCCGGCAGTGCCTATGAAGAACCGCGCAGCGCCGGCGTGCTCCGCCTCGACAACGCAGGGGGAGGAGATGGTCGTGTTGGCCGTGAGGGTGTAGTCGCCGTCCGCCACGACCACCCTGTCGCCGACGGAGGTGGTGAGCGCCACAGCTGCGGCCACGGTCGCCTTCGCGGGGGAGCGCGTCAGGCCGTTGTTCGCGTCGTTGCCGTCCGGCGCGACCCAGAGGCAGCTGCGGTAGGAGGCCGTCAGCGCGGCGGGACCGGTCACCGTGAAGGCGTAGGGGTTGTCGCCCGAAGTCCGGCCCGTCGCGGCGTCCGTCCAGAGGTAGAGGTACGTTCCGTCGGCGTTCGGCGTGGCCTCGACCGTCGCGGTGTCGCCAATCCGCACCCACTGCTCGGCCGGGCTGTACGTGCCGCCCGTGCCGGAGGCCGTGATGCGGCAAAAGACGTCGAACTGCCATTCGAGACGCCGGTAGGCCGCCGGCGTCGGGTGGACGTAGGTGAATGAGAGTGTGTCGCCGTGGTCGACGACCGCGCCTGCGGCGTCGTAGAGCTTCCAGCCCGTGCATACGGCGTAGGAGTCCGCCGAAAGGTTTACATGGCCCTGCGGCGCGCTGACCGGGAAGCTGTCGCCGGCGGAGAGGTCTCCGCGCCCCGCGTAGCCAGGGGAGATCGCGGCGGGAAGGCAGTACGGCGCGGCGGTGACGTGCAGAAGGTTTGTCGGGGTGGCGCCGAAGAAGCGCACCGCGTCGACGGCGGCGTTCGTTGCGATCTGCTCGGACGTGAGCGGCGTGCCGTAGATGCGGATCGCGTAGATTTCCCCCTTGAAGGGGTAGCTGGTTGCGACCGTGCGGTCGCCGAGCATGAGATGGCCGGCGCCGGCGTTGAAGCTGTCATTGTACTTGGTGTCGGTCGCGTCGACGCCGTTGGTGTAGACGGCCGCCAGGTTTGCCTGCGACGGCTTGTAGACGGCGGCGACGGAGCGGACGGCCCCGTCGCATGACGGGTAGAGCGCCTGGTAGTCGTTGCCGGCGATGAAGAATACACCACGCCCGTCCTGCCGCGCGAGGGCGTAGTAGCTCTTTGCGCCGGCGTTGATGATGAAGCCGCCGTTCTTGTCCAGGGTGGTCGGCTGGCGGTAGACGATTTCGATCGTCTTGTAGCCCGTCGGGCCGACGGCGCCGTAGTTCGCGGCGCAGCCGTTGTCGACGACCAGGTGGTCGCCGCCGGCCCACGAGCCCTTCGACGTCAGTGGAAGGTTGTATACGCCGGCGAGGTCCTTCCATATGTTGGTTTGCGCGACGTGGTAGCCCAGCCCCGCGTTGTCGATGCCGTCCCACTGCGCGACGAGGTTCTCCCTCACGTAGGACGAGACGTCATAGGCGTGCGCCATGGAAGCGGCAAGCGATGCCGCAAATAGTGCCACTGTTTTCTTCATGTCCAGTTCCCCATTTTGCTTTGTCTACTGCAGGAAGATGCGGAGGGAGGCGGGGGAGAGGATGACGAAGGTGCCTTCGGAGCCGGGTTCGCCCTCCCGCGCCGGGCTGCCGCCGGAGACGTCGCCAAGCCAGCGGTACTTGGCGTCGGCGACGGTGTTGTCCGCGACGAGGATGGAGCCGGAGGGCGTTCCTCCCGCCTTGAGCGCGTCGATCTGCGCGGCTCCGAGTCCCTTGCAGATCGAGATGCGTCCGCCACCGCCGCCGCCGCTGTTATAGGTGCTGTATGCTCCTCCGTTCGACGCCTTTGCGCTAAGCTTCGCCGTCTGCCCGGCCCTGAAGGAGCGGCAAATGAGCCAGATGGAGCCTCCGGGCGCGCCGCCGTATTCGTATGCGCCGCCGTAGATTGCGTCGGCGTTGATTTCGCCGTCAAGGCGTATGTCGTCGGTCGTAATCCGAATCGCCCCGCCTCCGATGGAGCCGCTGTCATAGTTTGCGCGACCCATCGATCCGGGATAGAGCGGCGCGTAGGGCGAATCCCATGCCCGTCCGCCGTTCGCCCGGTTCGTTCCGTCGCCGAAGCTTCCCGCGCCGCCGGCGCCGCCGTGGCCGCCACCGGCGACACGTCCGTCGCCCCCTCCGATTCCCGAATCGACGGGCGATCCCGGATTATACCTGTAGGGGAAATTAGAAGTGATCCGCGCCCCGGCGGCGACTTCAAGCGCGCCGCACGTCACGGGAATGCCGGAAATGGTGTTGTAGTCGTTGTAGATCGGGAAGTAGCCGAGGAGGTTGAGGCGCGCGCCGGAGGCGAGCGAGAGCGTCCCCCCCACGCGCACAGAGCCTGTTCCGTCCAGATAGGCGATGCGGCCCGGCACCGTCTGCCCCGCGTAGATGGAGAGGCGCGCGTTCGAACCCCGGGTGAGGTTGCCGAAGACGGAGAGAAGCGACTGGCCTCTCTGCCTGAAGCCTCCAAGGGCAATTGAGCTTCCAGTGCCGGCCGTCAGATCGCCGGCAACTTCGATGGACGGGTAGATGTTGGTCGCCAGTGAATCCGCCGCATAGCGGCCAAGATTGGCGCGGTTTATCGACAGGACGGAGATTGTTTCGTAAAAAGCGGTCGTCTTTCCAAAGACCGAAAGGGTCGAGTCCTCACCAAGGGAAAGGGAGCCGGCGGTGGCCGACTCGCCCACCGCAACGACAGTGTTGTCCGGGATTGTCACCGCATCGGTCGCGTCAGGGATGCCTGCCGGCGACCAGTTGGCGCCGTCATCCCAGCTTCCGCCAGAGGCGCCGACGTATGTTTTCGCGGAAAGGGACGGCGTTCCGGAGAAGACGCCTGCCACGCGAAGCGAACGGTCAACGGTCAGGGTGAGGTTTGTCGCCGCGGCCTCGGCCTCCTTAAGGTAGAATCCGCTGATCCAACCCTTGAAGGCCGCGCCGGCGGATGGCGTCGCGGCGAGGGTGAGCTGCACACCGTCGTTGAACCAGCCCGATGCGGCGCCCGTGACGGCGCCGTCGCCGACAGCGCGGATGTCGACGGCGTACTGGAGCGTCTCGAAATACCATGTGAGCGTGACGTTGTCGGAGATGTTCTGGAGAACGGCGTTCGTTCCGGTTCCCGAGGCGAAGACGGTGCCGTTCACAAGTGTGGCCTCCCACCTTGTGGCAAGGCGGCGTCTTTCTCCGGGCAACGAGATTTCCTGCGGGGCTGTCGCGGAGAGGCTTGAGCCGCGTGCCACGAGTTCGACGTCGTTTGCGGCGGGGCTGAAGGCAGAATCGTCGAGTCCTGTCGGCGAAGTCGCGATGGCGACGGAGACCTGCGAGGAGTCGAGGAAGGAATAGATGACTGCGGTTCCGTCCTCGCCTGCGGTGCCGTTGAGAATGCCGGTGCCGGCGGTGACGGATACGTTGTCAGGGTGGATCTGGGTCAGCGATGTGGTGGTGGAGATGTCATCGGTTGTTCCCGTGCGCGCGAGTTCGGTCTTCTGGGCGGCGGAGAGACCGGTTGCAATCGCGATGCGTCCGCCACCGCCACCGCCAATGTTGTAGGAGTTGAAGGCCACCCCGTTCTGGCCATTGGCCGTGAGACGCGCATTATCGCCAAGGGTGTAGCTGTCGCACGTGATCCAGACGGAGCCGCCGGCCGGGGCGCCGCGTTCATGCTGACTTCCACCAAAAAAAGCATTGGCCGAAATGGTGCCGCCGAGGGTGAGCGAATCCGTGTCGAGGCGCACCACGCCGCCGCCGAAGGTGCGGGCCAGGCTTCCCGCCGCGCCGGGAAGGATGGGGGAGAGTTCGTAGTCGTAGGTCGCGCCGCCTGCGCTGGTTGCCGTCGATGATGTTCCGCCGCCGCGGCCGCCACTGCCGCCGTGGCCGCCGCCGGCGAGGGAATTGCCCGAAGTGGCCGGACAGCCAAACTGCTTGAGCGCCGTTTCGGTGAAAGTGGCGACTCCCGCGCGGGACCGGATTACGCCTCCCTCCGCCACGACGGTGTCGCCGAACGAGAGCATAACGTAGGCGCCTGTGGCGCGGTCATCGCCGCAGCCCACGACGTTGACGTTGCAGAAGGCGTCGATGAGCGTCCCCGAGCCAATCGTCGCCATTCCGGCGACCGAAAGCAGCGCGCCGCCTTTTTCAGGCTCGTTCGCCATGTCTCCTTTTCCGGCGTAGATGGCGAGCTTGGCCGTCCCGGAAAGAGTCAGATTGCCGCCGATGATGACGGTCTTGTAGGCGGGGGAATTGTGGCCGCCCACAATCCACTGCGAAGAGCCGTTCATCGTGACGTTGCTGATCACTTCGACTTGGAACGGCGTGGTCGAAGTGAAGTCATCGGCCTTGCGGCCGTAGCTGCTCGTGGTACCGTAGTTTGATGCGCCAGTAAAGTCGCACGAGGCGTCGTAGGCCGTCGTCGCGCCGCCCTGCGAAATCGCGCCGGAACCTTCAAGCGTGATGGAATGGGCGAAAATGCGGCGCCCGGCGGCGACGCGCTTGCTGTTTGGAATCGTGACGTCGTCCGTGACCGACGGAATGCCGGCGGGCGTCCAGTTGGAGGCGACGTCCCAGGCGCCGTTGTTCGCGCCGGTGTAGGTCTTTGCAACCGGCTCGGCACCGGTGAACATGGCCGTCAGCCAAATCGGGGCGGTTACAGTGAAGCTTGCCGAAGAAGATTTCCAGTTGATCCCGATGGCTTCGGTGTCGCCGTTCCAGCCATAGAAGGCGCATCCCGCATCTGGCGTCGCGGTGACAGTTGCTGAATCGCCGACATCGGACCAGAAGGACTGCGTGGCCGTTCCGCCAGACATGGCGGAGATTGAAACGAGGAACTGGTGCCGCCATTGCCAGACAAGCGTGACGGGCCCGGCGTACTGGAAGGCGCAGACCGTCGGGTCGTCGCCGGCCGCGGACTGCGACTCAAGGACGCCGGTCGCGCGGTCGTAGAGTTTCCAGCCCGTGCAGAGCGCGCGTTCCGTTTCGGCGGAATTGAGGAAAATCGAGGCCGGAGCCGTAAGGCGGAGCGAATCGCCAACGGAATGCCCTGCGTCCACGCCGTATGCCGGCGATGGCGTGCCGTATTCAAAAGGCGAACCGGCGACCACGACGGCGGCGGACTCGTCAGCCACGGCCGAGGCGGTGACGAAGCCGGCGACGGTCGCCGTCTGATACTCGGCCTTGACCCAGTCGGCCGATGACGCGACAGAGCGGAGGCGGTATTCGTCCATCCAGCCGTTGATGCACCATTCCGATCCGTCCGCATCCGAACCGAGGCCGTATCCTATGCCAGTACGGTTCCCAACCTGGGTGATGGTGCCGGATTTCGATGTAGCCCCGCCGTTGCCGTAGCCGTAGCACAATGTGCTGTCGTAGACTGCGGCGAAGTGGACCCATTGCCCGACGGGGGAGAGGCTGAGGGCGATGCTGCTGCTGCCGCCGGCGCGAATGGTGACGGAGGATGCGCTACCCATTTCGCACTCAAACCCCTTGGAATCGGCGTTGCCGGTCTTGCGGCTGTATATGCGCACGTTGTTGCAGGATACCGAAGTGAACTTGACCCACTGGGAGGCGGTGCAATAGTTGTTGATGGCGTCGAGGAACGGCGAGGTGGCGACCTGCAGGAAGCAATTGTTGTTGCCGCTGCCGCGCGAAGAGGACTGCGAGTTCTGGCGGCAGGTCCC
>JAEEGF011845845.1_pt1 | contig 19483 bp, 17 predicted proteins | sample 9134171 | NCBI WGS metagenome assembly JAEEGF01 (sample SAMN16246542, study PRJNA631951) | gut metagenome | biome: gut microbiome; feature: rumen; material: AP-attached | host: Bos | place: Iran: Karaj | collected 2018-10
AAAAGTTTATCAGAATAAGAGTAATATAGTTGACGTTATCGTTAACGTTGACGTTTCTAATTATGAACGCAGAAATAGAAAGAAGAAGAACGTTTGCCATTATCTCGCACCCTGATGCGGGTAAGACGACACTGACGGAGAAGCTGTTGCTCTTCGGAGGTCAGATTCAGGTGGCAGGCGCCGTAAAAAGCAATAAGATTAAGAAGACTGCCACCAGCGACTGGATGGAGATAGAGAAACAGCGTGGTATCTCTGTAACCACCTCTGTGATGGAGTTTGACTACGAAGGTTATAAGGTTAACATCCTGGATACCCCGGGTCACCAGGACTTTGCAGAAGATACCTTCCGTACGCTGACGGCTGTAGACAGTGCCATCATCGTAGTAGATGGTGCCAAGGGTGTTGAGGCCCAGACGCGTAAGCTGATGACGGTGTGCCGTATGCGCAAGACACCGGTTATCATCTTTGTGAACAAGATGGACCGAGAGGGTAAGGATCCCTTCGATCTGCTGGACGAACTGGAAGAAGAACTGAAGATTAAGGTTCGCCCCCTGAGCTGGCCCATCAATCAGGGTATGCGCTTCAAAGGCGTGTATAATATCTACGAACAGAACCTGAACCTGTTCCGCCCTGACAAGCAGAAAGTGACGGAGAAGGTCAGTGTTGAGATAAATTCCGCCGAGCTTGAAGAGAACGTAGGCGAAGAAGATGCAGCTAAACTGCGCGAGGACCTGGAGATGATAGAGGGTGTATATCCATCGGTAGAGGATGTGATTGGAACATCCGCGGATGGTACATCTGCTTATCTGGATGCTGAGGTGGCTCCTGTATTCTTCGGATCGGCCCTTAACAACTTTGGTGTACAGGAACTGCTGGACTGCTTTGTTAAGATAGCTCCTTATCCACGTCCCACAACAGCTGAGGAACGTGAGGTTAAACCCGAAGAGGATAAATTCACAGGTTTTATCTTTAAGATAACTGCCAATATCGACCCCAACCATCGCAGTTGTATTGCCTTCTGCAAGGTTTGTTCGGGTAAGTTCGTCCGCAACGCTCCGTATCTGCATGTCCGTAACGGTAAGACGGTACGCTTCAGCAGTCCCACCCAGTTTATGGCACAGCGTAAGGAGACCATAGATGAGGCCTGGCCAGGCGATATCGTGGGTCTGCCAGATAACGGCATCTTCAAGATTGGCGATACGCTGACAGAGGGCGAGTTGCTGCATTTCCGCGGACTGCCTTCTTTCTCGCCCGAGATGTTCAAATACATCGAGAATGCTGACCCCATGAAGACCAAGCAGTTGGAAAAAGGTATCAGCCAGCTGATGGACGAAGGTGTGGCCCAGCTCTTTGTGAACCAGTTCAATAACCGTAAGATCATTGGCACGGTAGGTCAGTTGCAGTTTGAGGTTATTCAGTACCGACTGGAGAATGAATATAATGCCAAGTGCCGCTGGGAGCCTGTGAGCCTGTATAAGGCCTGTTGGATAGAATGCGAGCCTGGCTACGAAGCAGAACTGGAGCAGTTCAAGAAACGTAAGTATCAGTATCTGGCCAAGGACCGTGAGGGTAGGGATGTCTTCCTGGCCGACAGCGGTTATGTACTGACTATGGCACAGCAGGACTTTGAACATATTAAGTTCCATTTTACCAGCGAATTCTAAATAGAAAAAGCTATGAATTGCGATCTGGATATAAAGAATGCTGTAGAGGTGCTGCGTAAGGGGGGGGTTATCCTATATCCCACAGATACCATCTGGGGAATAGGTTGTGATGCTACAAACCCTGATGCAGTGCGACGCGTTTATGAAATTAAGAAGCGCGAGGACAGTAAGGCACTTATCTGTCTGGTGGACAGTGCCGACCGTATGCAGCGCTATTTCAGGAATGTTCCGGATGTGGCATGGGATCTGGTGGATTATGCCACCAAGCCTCTGACGCTGATTCTGGACGATGCCGTGAATATTGCTCCCAACCTGTTGGCTGAAGATGGTAGCCTGGGCATCAGGGTGACGCACGAGGAGTTCAGTCGTCAGATGTGCTACAGATTCCAGAAGGCTATTGTCAGCACCAGTGCCAACATCAGCGGAGAGCCTTCGCCCCAGAACTTCTATGATATATCGGACGAGATAAAGAATCAGGTTGATTATATCGTCAGTTTCCGTAGGGGAGAGAAGGCAAAGGCTCAGCCCAGCCAAATTGTCAAGTTGGCCAAGGACGGAGAGGTGACGATAATAAGAGGATAGGATGAGAAAGAAGGGTAGAGATACATTGGCCATTGTGCTGCGTTGGCGCCGCAGACACATGAACGACAATCAGTTTATTCTCTTTGTCAGTTTCTTTGTGGGTATCTTTACCGCTTGTGCCGGACTTTTACTGAAGTGGCTCATTGGCCAGATAGAACACCTGCTGACGCAGAGCTTTGTGGCCTCAACCGCCAACTGGCTTTATCTGGTATATCCCATTATAGGTATATGGCTGACTATGCTCTTTATCCGCTATGTGGTGCGCGATGATATCAGCCATGGTGTTACCAAGATTCTGTTTGCCATTGCCCGCAAGCAGAGTCAGATAAAGACGCATAACACGTGGTCTTCTGTTGTTGCCAGTGCCATAACCATCGGTTTTGGAGGTAGTGTCGGAGCAGAGGCTCCTATCGTTCTTACCGGTAGTGCCATAGGTAGCACATTGGGACGTATGTTCAGGCTGAGCGGCAAACAGATGATGCTGCTGGTGGGATGCGGAGCCGCAGGTGCCGTGGCGGGAATCTTCAAGGCTCCCATAGCTGGACTGGTCTTTGTGCTGGAGGTGCTGATGATAGACCTTACCATGACCAGCTTGCTGCCGTTGCTTGTCAGTTGTGTGACGGCCGCTGCCCTTACCTTTGCCGTATCTGGTATTAATCCTATATTCGAGTTCCACCTTCAGGATGCCTTTATGGTAGAGCGACTTCCTGCCTATCTGGCATTGGGTGTAATGTGCGGCCTGGTAGCCCTATACTTCACCAGAACCATGAATATGCTGGAGGGCGTGTTCCGGAGGCTTCAGAACAGGTATAAGAAATTGGCCCTTGGAGCCGTAATGCTGAGCTTGCTCATTTATCTGTTCCCCTCGTTGTACGGTGAAGGTTATGATCTTATCGCCTTGTTGCTGAATGGCACAGGCGAGGCTGACTGGAATATGGCTATGGACCGTTCGCTCTTCTATGGCAGTGACTATCTGTTGGCATACCTTTTCCTGATAATCATCTTTAAGGTGTTTGCCTCTACGGCAACCAATGGTGGTGGAGGCTGTGGCGGTATCTTTGCTCCCAGTCTGTTCCTGGGCTGTATCTGTGGTTTTATCTTCTGCCGTTTGTGGAATATATATGATGTGCTGGGCTTCCAGATTCCAGAGCGTAACTTTGCCATGTTGGGAATGTGCGGCCTTATGAGTGGTGTTATGCATGCGCCGCTTACGGGTATCTTCCTGATAGCTGAGCTGACTGGTGGCTACCAGCTTTTCATGCCCCTGATGGTGGTGGCTGTTATGGCTTATCTGACCATTAAGGCATTCGAGCCTCACAGTATCTACGCTATGCGTCTGGCTCAGCGTGGCGAACTGCTTACGCATCATACAGACAAGGCTATCCTGACGCTGATGAGCATGGATAGCGTTATTCAGCATTATGATCATGTGCTCTATCCTGATATGACATTGGGCGATGTGGCTATTCAGGTCAGCAACAGCAAGAATCATGTGTTCCCCGTGGTGAATAAGCAGATGCAGTTTGTAGGGGCTGTATATCTGGATGATATCCGTCATCTTATCTTCCGCACAGAACTGTATCGCCAGTTCTCGGTTGCCCAGTTAATGAAAAAGCCGGAGGGAATGCTTACGGTGAACGATTCTATGGATGTCGTTGTTTCAACTTTCGACAGAACACATGCCTGGACTCTTCCTGTAGTAGACGAAGAGGGCCTTTTCATCGGCTTTATCCGTAAGAGTTCTGTGCTGACGGTCTATCGCCAGTTATTGGCGGATTTCTCTACAGACTAAAGTCTTCCCGATTCCAAAAGATATGGCTTCTGGCTATGATGCATAGCAAAAGCAGATAGACCAGTAATACTTGCCACCAGGCTGGGTGCAGATTGGATATAGTTGTGTATGGAATGTCGGCTACTGAATCTACAATCCGATTCTGCACTTTTATGGCTATTGTTAGCAGCCAAGCAAGGCATCCCGCAGGTATAACCAGTACAAGGAGTCCCAAATAAATAATTATGGTAGTGAGCGGAATCAGTACCACGCTGACAATAGCTCCTGTTAACGGTAGAGTATGGAAATAATAAATGCTCAGAGGTGCTGTCCCTAATTGGGCTACTATGGATAACAGTAATAGTTTGGCCACTTTGTTGCGTATTCCTAACTTCTCCTTTATCGGCTGATACAGTGTCAAAATGAAGAAAACGGCAACGAAGGAAAGCTGAAAGCCTATTTCGAAAAGCGCGTCGGGTTTGAAGAGCAGGATAGTCAAAGCGCTTACGGCCAATATGTGTAACGGGGGCGTATCGTCCTGTGCCAAGGTGGCTAAGGTGGCCAAAGAGAACATGATACAGGCCCTTACTAACGATATTGGCATTCCTGCTACAAAAGCATATCCCCAGATGACAAGTAGGATGGGGGGCAACCAGAACCACTTCCATTCGCTATAGCGGATGCGTCTGACAAAGAGCAGATACATGATTCCGTATATGATGCCCAGGTGCATGCCGCTAAGGGCTAAGAGATGTGAAGCACCCACTTGCGCATATTTCCTTCGTGTTTCCTTGCTCAGACCAGTCTTGTTGCCGAGAAGCAAAGCTGAACTTGTGGGAAGCGACTCCTCGCTGAGCCCTGCATCATGCAATCGCCTTGTCAAGGTCTCTTGCTGATCCTGTGCCTTCTGGAAAACAGCCTTGTAGTATTGGTTCTCGGATGGCATCTCTTTTTCCATTCCTATGCGACCCATTCCCAGTGTTATCCAGAAAAGAAAGAGTAGTGCATCGGCTATGTATGTCCTTTTGCGTAGTAGCATACTCAAAACCAAAAGGGCTACCGAGGCATATATAAAGTAAATGCTGGAGAATGAATTCCCCAGCACTATACCTATTATATATAAAGGCGTAGCCCAAATAAGGGGCTGTCTTATGATCATAAGCTGCTAAGTTGTGCGCAGGCGTCGGATGGGTTGGATGCCTTGAAGATATAATTTCCGGCAACCAGAACATCGGCACCGGCATCTTTCAGTAGCTTCCCAGTTTCTTGGTTTACACCACCGTCAATCTCTATCAGGGCCTTGCCTCCTGTCTCGTCAATCAGCTTGCGCAGTTCCTTCACTTTCTCTGTTGTGTGAGGGATAAATTTCTGACCACCGAAGCCAGGGTTAACACTCATGAGTAATACAAGGTCTACGTCTCTGATGATATCGCGTAATACATTTACAGGCGTGGCCGGGTTCAGGGTTACACCTGCCTTCATGCCGGCCTCGTGAATCTGACCTATCACACGATGCAGATGAGGGCAAGCCTCGTAATGCACATTCATGATGTAGGCTCCTAGATCTTTTACTTCCTGTACAAACTTCTCGGGCTGTACAATCATCAGGTGAACGTCAAGTGGTTTCTTGCATAGCTTTGCCACGTATTTCAGGACAGGAAATCCAAATGATATGTTGGGGACAAAGACGCCATCCATAATATCAAGGTGCAACCAGTCGGCAGTGCTCTGGTTGAACCATTCCATTTCGCTCTTCAGGTCAGCAAAGTCAGCCGATAATAGCGAGGGTGACACTATCATATTAATAGAGCTTTATGCTTGTTAGAAACTGAGGGCGATAAGCTCGCGCGAATTGACGGATACGTGCCAATACTGCGGCACTTGGTTGAATGTAAGGTAGAGGTAAAACTTGCTCCATAGGCACGATTCGGTATATTTTATTTGCTTACTGTCTTTACAAATAAAACGTACCGAACCGACAAAATATTGTGTGGAAAGTGATATTTTTATCCAACCAATGCCAGATTGTGCTCCTGGATCATTTTTCTGAGATTTATAAGCGCGTATCTCATACGGCCCAATGAGGTGTTGATGCTTACTCCTGTCTTCTCTGCAATCTCCTTAAAGCTGAGGTCTTCATAAAAACGCAGGATGATAACTTCGCGCTGGACTTCTGGCAGGTAATCAAGCATCTTCCTTATCTGGTCGGACTTCTGCTCCTCGATAATGCTTGTCTCGACAGCACCTTCGCTCAAACGTATGTCATTGAGAATGCTTGGTGTAAAATTCTCCTGGATAATCAGTTTTCCGGATTCTGTTTCACGCGATGAATCAATAATCAGATTGTGAGCTATACGGATAAGCCAAGCACTGAATTTGCCTGTTGTCTGATATTTGTGGCTGCGAATAGCTATAATGGCTCGTGTGAAGGTCTCCTGGAAGATATCATCAGTCTGCTCCTCTTCTTTAACAAGGAAGAGGATGTAGGAGTATACATAATTTTGATGACGCTGTAATAACTCGTCAAAAGCATTATCATTACCATTCTCATACAAATTTACCAACTCATAGTCGGTACATGTACTTAGATCTTTCATTACGCTTGTTTTAAAAGTTTCTGTGTAATGTTTTCTCTATAGGCAATAATAATTTTTATAGTTTATTTTCGAGTTTACTTTTGCAAAGGAAACACTTTTTAAGCAATCTACCAAATTTTTTGTCATTTTTTTTGTTATAATGTCCATCCTTCTATGTGTGCTCCACGTAAAAAGTCAGTAATCTGCATACGTTTCTTGCCAGAAATCTGCACTTCGGTCAGATAAAGATAACCGTCGGGCAAAGCTACGCGCAGGTACGTCTTATTATCCGTTTGCAAGGTGGGTTCTTTGACCTCAAGCGAAGCCATTTCTTTCTTGGTTCTGAAGATTTTCATCACCACTTCCTTGCCGTCCTGTGTGTGCAGGGTTGTCCATGCAGCAGGGTAGGGACTCAGACCTCTCACAAAGTTGTAAACCTGCTCTGTCGCGGTCCATCTGATTTCGCATGTCTCCTTGAAAATCTTTGGGGCAGGGCGCAGAGGCTCGTTTGTCATAAACTGCTCCTGATCAATGGCCTCGTCTTTTCCTTCGGCTATCAGGTCGACGGTCTTTTGTACCAAGGCGGCTCCTTGCATCATCATACGGTCATGGATGTCTTCCAGGCAATCCTCTTCGCCTATGGGGATGCGTTCCTGCAGGATGATACGCCCCGTATCTATATTCTCGTCCAGGAAGAAGGTGGTGATGCCCGTCTCCTTATCGCCATTGATGATAGCCCAGTTGATGGGAGCCGCACCACGATATTGCGGAAGCAGTGCTGCGTGCAGGTTAAAAGTTCCCAAGCGGGGCATTCCCCAAACCACCTGAGGTAGCATCCTGAAGGCAACAACAATCTGCAGGTCGGCCTTTAGGCTGCTCAGGGCCGTCAGGAACTCCTCGTCCTTTAGTTTCTCGGGTTGTAGCACGGGGATGTTATGGGCTACCGCATATTGCTTAACGGGACTTGACTGCAGCACGTCGTGGTGTCTTCCGATTGCCTTGTCGGGCATGGTAACAACGCCCACTACATTATATCCGTTGTCAACCAGATTTGCTAACGATGGAACGGCAAAGTCGGGTGTTCCCATAAACACAATTCTCAGGTCTTTCTTCATCCTATTCGAAATTTTCCTGCAAAGATAGTGTAAACCGAACGAAATGGCAAATTTATTTGAGCATTTCTGAGGTGCCGCCTATCTTCGAGATTTAGTCTCAAAGTCGCGATTAAATGAGAGAATTGCAAAATTTGCACTTACCAATCTTGGTTTTCTGCTCTGTCGCTTTTACTCTTAAAGTCATAATTAAGGTTTAGTTTTAATGTTAATAATGTTAATAATTTTACTTCCTAACTAGGGAGGAAATTTTCTTAAGTTAGCGCGCGTATTTCCTTCTTTATTTGGCACTGCAGCTGAATCTTAGTTGGGTTCCTAAATCCAATGCAAAGGTACGATGAAATTTTGAAATGTCAAAATAATTTGTGCATTATTTTTTTCAAATATTTGAAATTTTCTCTTGGGCACTACTTTAGCCCCGTATGGCGTAAATTTACAATTTACAATTTACATTTACAAAAGAGAGGGGGGAGGGATAATACCAATAATATAATCTATATATAGATATTAATATCTATAATACCTTATAATATGGAATCCCTTTTCCGGAGGGGTGGCTTTTGTAATTGTAAATTGTCATTTGTAAATTTTGGGGCATCGTGTCTTTCCTGAATACGGTTGACTCTTTCTGAGCGTTTTTTTTGTTAATTATTGTTTAATATACTGATTTAGTTGACTTTCTTTACTGAAGAAGTTGACTCTTTCCTGTTTTGGTTGACTCTTTTCCTAAGAACGTAGACTTCGTACGATATAGACTTTAAGATTTTAAGAGTTGAAAATTGGTTTACAGTTTACAGTTTACTGTTTACCGTTTAGAGTTTAATAGTTTAAGAAGTTTAATAGTTTAAGAGTTTAAAAATATGAGTAATGAAGTAAAATTACCTAGAGGAATAAGGAATAATAATCCGTTGAATATCAGATTAAGTAGTGATAAATGGCAAGGGCAGCGACCCCCCTCTACCTCCCCCGAGGGGGAGAAATCATTCTGCCAGTTTGAGAGTATGGCGTATGGGTGGAGAGCTGCCTTTGTGATATTGTGCAAGACATATTACGGGAAGTACAAGCTAAAGACTATCCGAGCCCTTATCACACGTTGGGCACCACCCAAGGAGAATAACACGGAGGCATATATCCGCCGTGTGACGGACCGCATAGGTATCGGGCCCGACAGGGAACTGGGTTCGCCCCAAGAGCATCCTGCCCAATGGATGATGATAGCTATGGCAATGGCCATCGTGGAGTGCGGGACAACGCAACTGGACTACCTGAGTATGCTGAAGGGATTTTCACTCGCAATGGGCGAATGATAGGATTATAAAATGGAACAGGAGACTGGTACCTGTTCCACTTTCTAAAAAATGGCAAAAAAGAAAGCAGAATTGGCATAATTATAAAAAACAATTTGTAATTTTGCAGGAAAGAAAAGATATTTAGGCAATGAAGAAGACTTTAAAACTTTGGATGCTTCTGGTGATAGCACTGAGCATCGCGTCGTGTACCGACAACAGCGACAACCCCGTAGTTTACACAACCCTCGAGGAGGCACTGGCCAACACTCACCTCTTCTCGGATATCCAGGAGAATCCCGACAAGTCGGCGATGGATAAGAAGAAGAAGGGTGAACTGGATTACCTCTCGCAATACAGTATGTTTATTGAACAGCCTGTGAACCACAACCAGCCCGACGCTGACAAGTTCAAGCAGAAGGTGAGCATCTTGTTCCGAGGCTTTGACCGCCCGACCATCCTGGTGACGGAGGGTTATTTATGGAGTAAATTCAATGATGCTGAAGATATTGGTGTCAACCTGAATGCTAACATGGTACATGTGGAGCATCGCAACTTCGGAGAATCCTACAATCAGGACAAAGGGAAGTGGGAGTATGAAACGAGTGCGCAGGCCTCGGCTGACCTCCATGCCGTCTATCGGGCGCTGAAGCCTATCTTCAAGGGGAGGTGGATGAGCACTGGTACCAGCAAGAGTGGCGAGACCTCAATAGATTATGCCTATTATTATCCAGGCGATATGGACTTGGCCGCAGCCTTCTGTTCGCCTTTCAACTTTAGTCTTGATGACAAGCGCTATGGAGGGTATCTCTTTAACGAGGTAGGCACCGAAGAGCTGCGCTACATCATGAAAGAGGGCGTCCGCAGTGCCTTGAAGGATGGTGAAGAGGGATTCTATAAGAAAGTCTGCGAGGAGTTTAAGAAAAAGAACATGCCCGTTCCGTCGTTTGCCGAATATGTTTATAATGTCTTCGACACCTTCTTCTCGGTATTTCAGTACACGCTCCCCAGCAAGCAGAAAAAGGGTTTGGAGTCTATCGTCGAGACAGAGAACTCATTAGTAGCGGCGATTTGCGATAATATTGCTAGTTTAAGAAACAAAGACCTCTATACCTACTTCGTTGATTGCGCAAAGGAACAAGGTTTCCCCAACCCCGGCTACGACTACTTCGCCGATCTGTTGGAGGGCACCAGTTTCAAGGCAGAGGATGTGGTGCCGTCCGAGTTGTACAGTGAAGACCGCTGGCTGATGAAGTACTACGACAACAGCATCCGTACCGATATGTCTAAGACCTTCTTTGTCAACTCCACCGTACCCCTTCTTTTCTACTATTCACAAGACGACCCATGGTCGGCTGGTAAGCCGGAAAAGATAGGCCCCAACGCCAAGATGATCATCAACCCTGTAGGCATCCATAGCCCCAAGATCAATGACCCGGCCTATTGTCCAGCCGATGTGAAGCAAGAGGTGATGGATTACATCAAAACCTATATATACTAAAATGGAACAGGGGACTGGTACTGAAGTGAACCTTTAAGTTGTGTCCAACTTTCTGGGTTCACTTCATGAATGATTAGCCTCTGAGCTTGTAAATTCCAAAACATAATGGGCTTACCTTTTGGTGGGCTCATTATTTCTTTGTACCTTCGCAGGCAGAATTCGTTATAAGTATATGGAAAAGATACTGACAGAAGAGGAACAGTGTAGGTTTTCTGGCATGATAGATAATGCCGGAAAGGTGGTGATATGTGCCCATGTATCCCCTGACGGAGATGCCATAGGTTCAACATTGGCACTGAAGCACTGGCTTACCCGCAAGGGAAAGCAGGTTACGGTGGTGGTGCCCAATATCTTTCCTGATTTCCTGCACTGGATGCCTGGTGCCGAGGATGTGAAGGTCTTTGCCAAGCACGAGGATGAGGTGAAGCCTGTGTTGGCGGAAGCTGATTTGTTCATCATTGCAGATCTTAACGACTCTTCCCGTATGCAGGATGTGGAGGCATCTGTGATGTCAAACCCTGCCCCAAAGATAATGATAGACCATCATCTGAACCCCACGGATTTCTGTCAGTTGGTAATATCACGGCCGGACATGTGTGCTACAGCCGAGGTGATATGCCATTTGCTGTATCAGCTGGGCGAACTGGAACAGATTACTGCAGAAGAGGCAACCTGTCTGTATGCTGCCATGATGTGCGATACTGGTGCCTTTACCTATAACTCGAACAGGGCTGTTGTGTACGAGTGCATCTCGCATCTGCTGGAGCGTGGCATTGATAAGGATAGGATCTACAGGAATGTGTTCTGGACCTACTCGCTGGCACGTATGCGTCTTACCGGTTATCTGCTGTATGTGAAGATGGAGGCGCTTCCTAAACTGCATGCCAGCATTATCACGCTTACCAATGAGGAACGTAAGATGCTTGGCGTAAAGAACGGTGATACGGAGGGAATTGTGAATATGCCGTTGCAGATAGCTGGCATGAAGCTGAGCGTTTTCCTTAGTGAGGATACAGAGCATGACGGCGTGATAAAGGTGAGCCTGCGTAGCGTGGATGATTTCCCCTGTAATGATATGTCTGCCCGGTTCTTTAACGGCGGAGGCCATAAGAACGCCAGTGGCGGAAGGCTCTACTGTAGTATGGATGAGGCTGTCCAGAAGGTTCGTGAGGCCATTAAATCCTATGCTCATTTGTTAAAATAGATTATGTGGGAGGCAATTATTTTGTATTGTTCTCACTTATTCGTACCTTTGAGACCTTCGTCTCTAAAATACTCTCGTTCGGGAATAAAAATAAAGTGTTTTATTTTGTATTCCGCTCACTTATTCGTATTTTTGCACGCAAATTCTGAAATATATGAAAAAGATTCTTTATACATTTCTCAGTTTAATGGTAGCCTTCACGGCTTTTGTTTCTTGTTCTGATGATCAGACTTATGCCGAGCAGAAAGACAAGGAGCGTAAGGCTGTAGAGTCATTTCTGAAGCGCGATGTGACGATTTACGGTCCGTCTGGTGACTCTATTTGCAAAGTTGGTGTTATTAAGGTGATTACAGAACAGGAGTTCCTGGATCAGGATACTACTACTAATCTTGAGAATAACGAATACGTGCTCTTTGCAAAAAACGGTATTTATATGCAGATTATTAGAAGGGGTGTAGGCGAGAAGATTACCAAGGGCCAGACAAGGCAGATAGCATGTCGTTTTATTGAATATAATATTTTGGGTGACAGCCTGCAATTGCGTAACGATGTCAGCTATTGGCATACAAATCCCGATATTATGGCTGTAACCAATACATCGGGTACATTCTCTGCAAATTTTGTTACTGGTACACAAGCCGGTGCTATGTATCAGGCATATGGCGAGGAGAAAGTGCTGGACGGTTGGCTGGCTCCTTTCCCTTATATTCGCGTCGGACGACAGACAACGGCAGAAGGTGAGATTGCCAAAGTCAGACTGATAGTGCCTCATACCGCAGGTCAGAGCAATGCTGCCACCAATGTCTATCCCTGTTTCTACGAAATCCTTTACCAGGAATGTCGTGACTAAAACAGGTGGAATATATATTCACGTACCTTTTTGTCAGAAACGTTGCATTTACTGTGACTTCTACTCCACGACCTATGGCCCGGAGTGGAAACGTTTTTATGTCTCTGCTCTTAAGCATGAGATGCTGTTGCGACGCACAGAAATAGACTCGTCGCGCGTACCTTCTTTATATATAGGTGGTGGGACACCTAGCCAATTGTCCTCATCATTGTTGGTCGAAATGTTTCAGGCTGTTATGGAAACTTTCAGCCTTGCAGATGATGCAGAGGTCACCATTGAAGTCAATCCGGACGATGTATCCTCTCAGTTGATTGCGGCTTTACGTCAGACACCGGTAAATAGGATAAGCATGGGCGTTCAGACGTTTTCTGATGATTTGCTTCGTTTCCTTAACCGTCGTCACACTTCTGCGCAAGCCTTGCGTGCAGTCCGACTCTTTAGGGAAGCTGGCTATGACAATATCAGCCTTGATCTGATATACGGCCTGCCTGGTCAGTCGTTCGAAAACTGGACGAATGACGTTCGCCAATTGTTGTCACTTGACGTTCCTCATCTGAGTGCCTATGCCTTGTCGTATGAGGAAGGAACTCCTCTGTATAACATGCTTCAGGAGGGGAAGGTGTCTGAGGCATCCGATGAGTTGTCGTGGCAGATGTATGAATACCTGATGGATGAGGTAGCGGAAGCTGGGATGGAACATTATGAGATTTCTAATTTTGCAAAACCAGGTATGCATGCCCGGCATAATAGCAGCTACTGGAATGGTTCTCCGTATCTAGGCTTGGGACCAGGAGCACACTCTTATGATGGCAAGAACGTACGCAGGTCTAATGATACGTCGTTAAAAGATTACGTCGAGGCTAAGGGTGATGTGCCGCATCAAACGGAAACCCTCACATCAAAGGAACTGTACGATGAACTTGTTATGACTCGTTTGCGTACAGCCTCAGGACTTCCACTTGCTATTCTTACGCCTGAGCAGAAGAGCTATTGCTTGCAGATGGCAGAATCGCATATAAACGCAGGTAATTTGTTAAGAGAAGGTGATGTCCTGCGTCTTTCCAGAAAGGGCATTTTTATCTCAAACAGTATCATCAGCGACCTGATGTATTAGCATCTTCTTTCTTTTTAGCCTTTTTGCCTCCTTTTTTGCTCGAAAACATGTTGTCTAACATGTTATTTTGCTATTGTTAGTTCAAATATTATTGCTAATTTTATCCCCTGAAAACTAAAACTAATAGCATTAAAATACAAGAATATGAAAGTTTACAAAGCAAATGAGATTAAAAACATTGCCCTGATGGGCAATGATGGTGCGGGTAAGACAACCCTTACAGAGGCCTTGCTTTATGAAGCAGGCATTATCAAGAGAAGAGGTCGTATTACCCAGAAAAACACAGTCAGCGATTATTTCCCAGTAGAGCAGGAGTACGGTTACTCTGTATTCTCTACTGTTTTTCATACAGAGTGGAATGGCAAGAAGTTGAATATTATCGACTGCCCAGGTAGTGATGACTTCGTAGGTTCTGCCATTACCGCCTTGAACGTAACAGATACCACTGTTATTCTTATTAAGGGCGGTGCTGGCGTTGAGGTTGGTACCCAAAACCATTTCCGCTACACAGAGAAATTGGGTAAGCCCGTCATCTTCCTTGTCAATCAGTTGGACGATGAGAATTGCGATTATGATAACCTGCTGGAGCAACTTAAAACCATTTATGGTCCTAAGGTTGTCCCCGTTCAGTATCCTCTTGCTACCGGCCCTGATTTTAATGCGTTGATTGACGTCTTACTCATGAAGAAATATTCTTGGGGGCCTGAAGGTGGTGCACCTACTATCGAGGATGTTCCTGCTGATCAGATGGACAAGGCTATGGAGATGCACAAGGCTTTGGTTGAAGCTGCTGCAGAACATGACGAGGCTTTAATGGAGAAATTCTTTGAGAGCGAGACGCTAACAGAAGACGAGATGCGCGAAGGTATCCGCAAGGGTTTGGCTTCACGTGGCATGTTCCCCGTATTCTGTGTGGATGCTGTCAAGGATATGGGCGTACGTCGTCTTATGGAGTTCTTGGGTAATGTGGTTCCCTTTGTTGATGAGATGCCTAAGGTGTTCAATACTCGCGGCGAGGAAATTACTCCCGACCCTGCAGGTCCTACCAGCCTGTTCTTCTTTAAGACTGCAGTCGAGCCTCATATCGGCGAAGTACAGTACTTTAAGGTTATGAGCGGTACCGTCAGAGAGGGTGATGACCTTACGAATGCCGATCGTGGCAGTAAGGAGCGTATAGCCCAGCTCTTTGTTTGTGCAGGTGCCAACCGTATCAAGGTCGATGAATTGGTAGCCGGTGATATAGGCTGTACTGTTAAGCTGAAGGATGTTAAGACGGGTAATACCCTTAACGGTAAGGATTGCGATAACCGCTTCAACTTTATCAAGTACCCCAATGCCAAGTACAGTCGTGCTATTCGCGCTGTCAACGAGAGCGAGACGGAGAAGATGATGAATGCCCTGCAGAAGATGCGCGAGGAAGATCCTACATGGGTGATTGAACAAAGTAAGGAGTTGCGTCAGATTCTTGTTCACGGTCAGGGTGAGTTCCATCTGCGTACGCTGAAGTGGCGTATGGAGAATAATGAGAAGATACAGATTGTCTTCGACGAGCCCAAGATTCCTTATCGCGAAACAATTACCAAGGCAGCCCGTGCTGATTACCGTCATAAGAAACAGTCTGGTGGTGCCGGTCAGTTTGGTGAGGTTCACCTGATTGTAGAACCTTACTACGAGGGTATGCCTGCTCCTGAAGTTTATACATTCGGTGGTCAGGAATATCGTATCAATGTAAAGAGCACTGAGACTATCGACTTGGAGTGGGGCGGCAAGCTCGTCTTCATAAACAGTATTGTCGGTGGTTCTATCGATGCTCGTTTCATGCCCGCTATCCTGAAGGGTGTTATGCAGCGTATGGAGCAAGGACCTCTGACCGGTTGCTATGCCCGTGATGTACGTGTAATTGTTTATGACGGAAAGATGCATCCAGTAGATAGTAATGAACTTTCGTTCATGCTGGCAGGTCGTCAGGCATTTGCTTTGGCCTTCAAGGAGGCTGGTCCAAAGATTCTGGAGCCTATCAATGATGTTGAAGTATTTGTTCCCAGCGATAAGATGGGTGATGTGATGAGCGACTTGCAGGGCCGCCGTGCCATGATTACTGGTATGACCAGCGAGAATGGTTACGAGAAGCTTACTGCCAAGGCTCCCCAGAAGGAGATGTCTAACTATAGTACAGCGCTCAGTAGCCTCACAGGTGGACGTGCCAGCTTTATTACCAAGTTTGCTTCTTACGAGCTGGTTCCTGGCGATGTTCAGAGCAAGCTTATTGCTGCTTATCAAGCAACACAAGCTGAGGACAAATAATTGTTATATTGATAATTATTTTCGGCTAATACTGTTAAACATATTAAAAGCTGGTACGTTTTGTGCCAGCTTTTTTTGTTTTCTTTAAGAAAAGCCTTTACCTTTGCCTGTATGAAAAGGGTATATATTTATATAATCTGCATGTTGGTGGGTGTATCCTTCCTTGTTTTGCTTTATCTGCAGGGAAGCTATGCTGCAGCCATGGTAAATATGCGTACGGAGCAGTTTGATGAAAATGTGCGCCGAAGCCTTGATCAGGCATCACGTGATATGGAACGTGCCGAGACTATTCGATATCTACAGACAGTAATGAATCAGCATGAACAGGAAAAACTCGAGGGGTCTTTGCCGTATTCCGTTGATTCTGTGTCTTCATCGGTATCTGTTGATTCCATTTCACTTAAAGTGAACAAAGATTTGCAGCAGGTAGGACGCTATCATAGTCATCTTCCTTATTCTCTTGCTTTGCCTCGTCCCAATCGCTCGGTTCAGGCTAGTCAGCAGCTACAGAACCAAGTTCGGGAAGCTTATATGTATGAGCGCGGTGTCCTTGAAGAAGTTATCTTTGCTGTAATGTATACTGCCAGTGACCTCCTTTTCCCGGATCGTATTAAACAGGCAGAGCTTGACAACTGTTTACGCAGGGCGTTCTTGCGTAATGGCATAAAGCTGGATTTCCATTATATTGTATATACTGCTGATGGCAGAGAGGTGTACCGCTGTGCTGACTATGAGGAGCCTGAGGATGACCCACATGCCTGTTCATATACCCAGTCGTTGTTCCGTTATGACCCCACAGGACAGATGGGACAGGTTAAAGTGCATTTTCCTGATCGGCAAAAATTCATTCGCGGTGTGGCCAACTATGTGCTGCCTGCTATGATTTTTACCTTTATCCTGTTTGTCACCTTTATGATAACGGTTTATCTTATAGTACGACAGAGGAAGATTAGTGAGATGAAGAACGATTTTGTTCATAATATGACACATGAGTTCAAGACGCCCATCTCCACCATCTCTATTGCTGCACAGATGCTTTCCGATAAGAGTGTCAACAAGGATGCCGGAACATATGAACGCTTGGGCGAGGTTATTAATAATGAAACGCGTCGCCTTCGCTTCCAAGTTGAGAAGGTGTTGCAGATGAGTCTCTTCGACCATAATAATATCGCGTTGAAACTGCATGAATTGGATGCCAATGAGTTGATAGACAACGTCATCCAGACCTTCTCGCTTAAGGTGAGCCAGAATGGCGGTACGTTAGATACTCGCTTAGAGGCCTTTAATCCATTCGTGAATGTTGATGAGATGCATTTTACCAATGTAATCTTCAATCTTCTTGACAATGCCGTTAAATATCGCCGTGAGGATGAGCCTCTTCGATTGGAAGTGGCCACATGGAATCAGGGCGAGGATTATCTCTGCATTAGTATTAAGGATAACGGAATCGGTATTCAGAAGGATGACCTGAAACGTATCTTTGAGAAGTTCTACCGCGTACACACCGGTAATAAGCATAATGTGAAAGGTTTCGGCTTAGGCCTCACCTATGTTAAGAAAATGGTTGATATGCATCATGGCACAATCAAAGCCACCAGCGAGGTAGGACAAGGGACAAAATTTATAATAACATTACCAATAGTAAAAGATTAAGTTATGGAGAACAAATTGCACATTCTGTTATGCGAGGACGAGGAAAGTCTGGGCATGTTGGTTCGCGAGTATTTGCAGGCTAAGGGCTATGATGCAGAGCTTTATCTGGATGGAGAGGCCGGTTACAAGGCATTTATGAGAACAAAGTTTGATATGTGTCTGCTGGATGTAATGATGCCTAAGATGGATGGTTTTACGTTGGCACGCGAGATACGTATGGTAAATGCCGAGGTACCTATCATCTTCCTTACAGCTAAGAATCTGAAGGATGATATCCTGGAAGGTTTTAAGTTGGGTGCTGATGATTACCTGACCAAGCCGTTCTCTATGGATGAGCTGGTGTATCGTATGGAAGCTATCCTGCGTCGTGTAAAGGTTAAGTCCACACGTGCCGTTACTCAGTACCAGTTGGGCAAATTTACCTTTGATACACAGCGTCAGATTCTCTCTATCGGTGACAAGCAGACCAAGCTTACTACCAAGGAGTGTGAATTGCTTACCATGCTTTGTGCACATTCAAACGATGTGTTAGAGCGTGAGTTGGCACTTAAGACAATCTGGATTGACGATAATTACTTTAATGCGCGCAGCATGGATGTTTATATTACCAAGTTGCGTAAGCATCTAAAGGATGATCCTTCTATCGAGATTAACAATGTTCATGGTAAGGGCTACCGTCTGATTGTTCCCAATCTGATGGCAGAATAAACAAAAACGGGGTTCTTTATTCGGAACCCCGTTTTTGTTTGTCTTGTTTATTCTGTCAGAAACAATATCCTAGGTGAACACTGCATTCGTGCACGTGGGGATTCTTTGTTTCGTCAGGAAAATCACGGGCGTATGAAATGCCCATATATACCTTATTAATATAAAACCTCAGGCCGGTTTGCCAACCAACCTGAAAACACTTCCAATCCTCTTCCTTGCCTGCAACCAAAGCCCGGATGTGCACACCGGCGTATGGGGCCAGTGCAATGTCTTTAGTCTTTGAAAGGTAAAACTTGTATACAGCATTCACAGGAACCCTGAAGGTGAGCAAGTCGAAATTTACTCCGTTTTCTTTGGCGTGTGAGTATTTGACATTTGCTCCTACCTCTACAAAATAAGGTTTGGCCTCCAGAATCTGAATGGAACGGGCATAGCCAACAGAGAACTCGTGGAATTTCTGTTTGGTATCATCCGTGTGGTATCTGCTGGGCGAATACTGAAAATAGAGGAAGTTTTTGTACTCCTTGTGCTGAGGCTTGGGAGCTTCTTCTTCTACGTCTTCTAAAGTCCAATCCTCCACAGTGTCGAAATTGTCATATTGCGCATAAGTAACAGAACTTATGCACAAGAGGAGAATTGTTCCGATGGTTTCTCGGAATGATTTCATTAGGCGTTAGAAAAGAGGATGGATATTCAGGAACGCTTGGCAATGACAATGTGGGCAACAATACCTGCAATAATCAGCACTAACGCAAGCATCTGGTACCAGTTGTAGTCGACCAGGTCGGCCATAAAGCCAAGGTTTAATTTTGCGGCAAAATAGCTGATGATAAGCAGCAGCGCTCCTAAAACAATCAGGGTAATACCTAAACTCTGTTTCTTCATAATAATTATATCTTTATTTTGTTCGTTTATACTTTTCCAAACACAAAGTAAGTGATTTTTCTTGAAGTGGCGAAATGTTTTAGAGTAAAAAATGTAAAAATGGCACAAATCCTTGGTGGTTTCGCTAAAAAGCAGTACCTTTGCACCGCATTTTTGCAAAATAGTATTAATTAATTTATTTAACGTATTATGAATCAATACGAAACCGTTTTCATTTTAACTCCCGTTTTGTCTGATGATCAGATGAAGGAAGCGGTAAACAAGTTCAAAGAC
>JAEEGF011718657.1_pt1 | contig 19478 bp, 17 predicted proteins | sample 9134171 | NCBI WGS metagenome assembly JAEEGF01 (sample SAMN16246542, study PRJNA631951) | gut metagenome | biome: gut microbiome; feature: rumen; material: AP-attached | host: Bos | place: Iran: Karaj | collected 2018-10
CAAACCGTCAGTACGGCTTATACCATCTTCCGCACCTGGAGTAAAGAAAGAGTCAAATGCCGTGACAGCTATGACCACACTTGACAACATGACAAAAGGTACGTCATTACGCACATTGCCACGAGTAGCAAGCAACGGACGCACTATAGCCGTCACTCCCATAATACCCAGAATATTAAAGATATTACTGCCGACAATGTTACCTAAGGCTATATCAGAATTACCTTGTAAGGCTGCCACCATACTTACCACAAACTCCGGGGCAGAGCTTCCTATAGCCACTATGGTCATACCAACAACCATCGTAGGTACGCCCATCCGTTCCGCAACATTGGCGGCTCCCTCTGTCAACCAATCTGCACCTTTTATAATAGATGCCAGGCCGACAATAAAAAGACAAAAGAATAAAAGAAATTCCATATAAAATGCAAAAGTAATATATTTTATTCTATTTTTGTCTTGTTTTAGTAAAATATTTACAATTTTAAGGTATTTGCATTAAACTTCACCCCTCTTACATACATCTAATTATATAATATGAAATCACATTATACAATAACTAACATAACAATGAGGAAAACATTATTTACCCTACTATCACTTATTCTACTATGCGCTCCGCAGAGTAAGGCTCAAACATACGTAGAGCGTCTGTCACGCGGCGTCGTGGCTGTACCTGCAGCAGAGAAAGGCAATTTCGTCAGCTGGCGTTTCCTTTCCACCGACAAACCAGGAACGACATTCAACCTTATGCGTGACGGCGATGTCATAGCATCCGGACTTGCCAACGTGACCAACTTCACTGACATAAACGGAACGAAAGACAGCCGATATGCCGTACAGACACTTGTGAACGGCACAGTACAGGAGACAAGTGATGAAATACAGGCATGGGCACAACCTTACCTGTCCGTACCTCTGATACGTCCGTTGGACCAGACTATGCCCGACGGAAAGACATGCACCTACACACCTAATGACTGTTCTACCGCAGACATGGATGGCGACGGCGACTATGAGATTATCCTGAAATGGGACCCCAGCAACTCACATGACAACTCACACACCGGATACACCGGCGAAGTGTTCCTTGACTGCTACAAGACAGAAGGCGTGATGATGTGGCGTGTCTCACTGGGTAAGAACATTCGTGCTGGTGCGCACTATACACAGTTTATGGTATACGACTTTGACGGAGACGGCAAGGGAGAACTGATATGCAAGACTGCTCCAGGCTCTAAGGACGGTCGAGGCAACTACGTAACCGAGGCTGCCACTGACCCAGAGATAAAGAACGCTGATAATGAGGCAGACTATCGTGGTACTAACGGACACGTCTTGAACGGCCCGGAATATCTTACCGTGTTCAGCGGCAAAGACGGTCATGCCATTCACACCATATTCTATAATCCTAACCGTGCCTTCGGCGTAGGAGGTGCACCAGAGTATGCACGCGAGGAATGGGGAGACCACGGACCTGGAAACCGCGGAGAGCGCTATCTCGCATGCGTTGCTTTCCTTGGCGGAGCCAAAGAGAATCCATCAGCAATAATGTGCAGAGGATACTATACTCGCTCATACCTGTGGGCTGTTGACTTTGACGGCAAGGAACTGAAGACACGCTGGCTGCATGAGAGTATCACACCAAATGATTGGAAAGTGACAGACGGAAACGGCAAAGTGCTGTCCGAGGCTCACGGATTGACAGCAACCGCATACGGACAGGGAGCACACGGACTTGCCGTAGGTGATGTGGACGGCGACGGATGTGACGAGATAACTTACGGCTCGGCAGCCATAGACAACAACGGAGCTTTGCTTTACAGCACAGGCCTGGGACATGGAGATGCTTTCCACCTGTCTGACCTTGACCCAGACCGTCCGGGACTGGAGTATTACATGGTACTGGAGACAAAACCTTACGGTTCCAATATGCGCGATGCCAAGACAGGAGAGATACTTTTCCGTCAATATGACAAGCAAGATACCGGTCGCGGTATATCTGCCGACATTGATTCCTCACACCGTGGATTTGAGATGTGGTGCTCAGCTGAGAAGAAGGTGTTTGACGTGAAAGGTAATGTGATAGCAGAGACAGAAGGATGGACTCCGCAGAACTTCCGCATCTACTGGGACGGAGACCTGCAAGACGAGCTTATCGGCAACGGTGGCAGAAACGCCAAACCTGGCACATGGGGCAATGACAACGGTGACCGTCAGAGAAACCGCGGACACTTCGGACAACGCGGACAGCGTATGCGCGGACAGGACTGGGGACGCGGTGACAGAATGGGACGTGACTCTGTGCGTCAGCAAATGCAACAGATGCAGTGGCAGCAGCGCCGTCAGGATTACTACATAGCTAAATGGAACGGCAACGGTGTGGACCACATAAAGATAAACGGAAAAGAGAACCTGAGCGACTATGGTAACTCAGCATCTTGTAACGGTACGAAATCAACACCATGCCTGCAGGCTGACCTCTTCGGAGATTGGCGTGAGGAGATAATACTGTATGATGCAAGTGACCGTTCACACCTCAACATCTTCACCACGTCAATACCTACAGATTATCGTGTGGTTACACCTATGCACGACCATATCTACCGCATGAGTATCTGCTGGCAGAATGTATCATACAATCAACCACCACACCTCAGCTATTACCTGCCAGACCAATTTAAGTAAACAAATTTGTATATATCAAGAAAAATAAGTAACTTTGCATGAATAAGGAATAAGCTATGATTACCATTGTAAGATATTCTGCAAAGGAAGAAATAACCCGTGAGTGGGATAGATTCATAGAAGGTTCCAGGAATGGAACCTTCTTATTTTTTCGTGCCTATATGGACTACCATAAGGAACGCTTTACTGACCACTCCCTGATGTTTTACAATGGCAGCAAGCTCATTGCCTTACTACCTGCTAACGAGAGAGAGAATGTACTATACAGCCATCAAGGTCTGACATACGGAGGACTAATTATCGGCTCTGACACGACAACTATCCATGTGATAGAGATATTTGAGTGTCTCTGCAACTACCTGAAGAGTATAGGAATTACACGTGTCAGATATAAAGACATACCATGGATATATCATACTCTACCTTCGGAAGAGCCTCTGTATGCTATGCATGTGGTATGCAAGAACTATAAGATAGTGGAAAGGGACGTTTCCTCTACTATTGACTTACACAACCGTTTGAAATGGAGGGAAAGCCGCAAGTCTGGTCTCAGGAACGCAAGAAAACATAATATAAAAGTAACCTTCAGCGAGGACTATGCCACTTTTTGGAGAATACTCAACGACAACCTCCTCAACAAGCACAATGCGAAACCAGTCCACACACTTGAAGAGATTACCTTGCTACATGACAGATTTCCCCGGAACATACTGCTGACTGTAGCTCAACAAGACGGTAACACCATCGGAGGAAGTGTAGTCTATGTAACAAAACAAGTAATACACACACAATATATATCCGCAACTGAGGAGGGCAAGCACATGGGAGCTATTGACGCAACCATAGACTTCCTGCTTGACAGTTTTGACTCGCAACGCTATTTTGACTTTGGCAAGTCAACCGAAGCAAACAGCTATACACTAAACCGCAACTTGCTTTTCCAAAAAGAAGGCTTTGGTGCACGAACCGTTTGCTATGACACCTACGAATGGACGGTGTGAGGGGGATAATGGATGTGGAATGAGGAGAGGAAAGAGGGAAGATTGAGAAGAGAGAGGAGAATAAGAAGATAGAGGAGAAAGGAGAGATGAAGGAGGAGGGAGGAATGAGTAAGGAATAAAAATTAAAGGATGAACACTGCTTATAAAAATATATTTAAGGCCACCACTTTGTTTGGAGGAGTGCAGGGGCTGAACATTCTGCTCAACCTTGCGCGCACTAAACTCGTAGCCGTAATCTTAGGTCCTGCGGGCATGGGACTCAACTCTATCTATAATGAGACACGCGAACTTATACATACCTCCACCAACATCGGCCTTGACGTAAGCGGTGTGAGAGACATAGCCACCGCGACGGAGAAGCATACACAGCACCCCACCGCGGAAAACATGGCTATCCTTGACGATAAGGTCAGGGTGCTGAGGTCATGGGTATTGCTACTCGCGACATTCGGCACACTCGTATGCCTCCTGCTTGCCGCCCCACTCTCCTTGTTCACCTTCGGCGATTACAGTCATGTATGGGGATATGCCCTTCTCTCACCTGCCGTAGGCTTCAGCACCGTAACCTGCGGTGAGATAGCCGTACTCAAAGGTCTGCGGAGGCTTAAAGCCATAGCGCAGGTGTCGCTCATCAATGTGGCTGCGGCCCTGCCTGTGTCTATCCCCATATACTATTTCTGGGGCATTGACGGAGTCCTGCCTGCCATCCTGTTATTCACTGGAGTATCTATGCTCATCACCTTACTGTACGGACATCACACCCACCCTCTGTCATACACCTTACAAAAGGACTGTCTGGTGAGTGGCCGCCCAATGCTTCACATAGGATTGGTCGTGGTGATAAGCGAGGGATTAGCCCATGTGGTGATACTGGCCATACAGTCATACCTGAACAACACAACCTCACTGCACATAGTAGGACTTTACAACGCCGGGTACATCATGACCATGACCTACGCAGGAATGGTGTTTACCGCTATGGAGACAGACTATTATCCACGCCTTACTGGCATAATCAACAACATCAAGCAGAGGAATGACCTCGTAACAAAGCAAATAGAGATAAACATCTTATTGGTAGCCCCACTGCTGACAGCCTTTATAATACTATCACCATGGCTGGTCCCGTTGCTGCTCGACAGCAAGTTTGAGGAGATTATTCCCATGATACAAGTCACAGCCATAGGCCTGCTGTTCCGTGCTGTCACCCTGCCTAACACGTTCCTGTATCTCGCGTCAGGCAACTCCAAGATTTACTTCACCGTAAACTTCATCGGCGCGCTTGATATGCTGATTGTTATTCCAGGTTATATATACGGTGGATTATGGGGCGCCGGACTTGCCCTCACCATACAAAATCTCTTTGATATGCTGTTGGTGCTCTGCATCTCACGCTGCTATTACAAAATAACATTCAGCAAACGCGTGTTTTACGGAGCAGCAATTAGTCTGCTTGCCCTGACAACTATATATTACCTCGCTACGATATGAGACAAAAGCGCATAATGATACTGGGCGGCAACTATGTACAGGCAGAGGCCACCAAGACTGCAAAAAGGCTGGGATACTATGTTATCAGCGCTGACCTGCATGAGGACAACCCCGGTCATAGCATTGCCGATGAATACTGCAAGGTTGACATAACCGACAAGGAAGCAGTGTTGCACGAGGCGCAGCGTCTTGAGATAGACGGTGTTATACCTTATTGCTCTGACATTCTCGCTCCCGTAGCGGCATACGTACAAGAGCAGATGGGGTTACCAGGCAATCCCTGTGACGTGGTAAACATCATGACACACAAGGACCAGTTTCGTGACTTCATGCACAAGAATGGCTTTCTTGCACCACGAAGCACTAAGGTTATGACCCTTGACGAGGCTGTCTCCGTAATAGAGAGAGCAGAAGGCAATCACGCCTTCATGATGAAGCCCACCGACAACGCAGGCAGCAGAGGCGTGTTCAAGGTATGCAACGCAGACGGCATAAAGAAGCATTGGGAAGAGACTATAGGTTACTCACGCTCACGCTCTGTATTGATAGAGGACTTTATTGAGAGCGTGGGAAGGCAACAGGACGGTGACATCTTCGTGATTGACGGAGAGATAGCCTACTGGGGTATGTGCGACCAATACAAGCAACCAGACCATCCCTTTATGATTGCATCTGAAGTATTCCCTTCAACACAGGACCTTGCTATCCAGCACGAAGCTAAGGATATTGTACAAAGCATACTGAAGAAACTGGGATTTCGCCAAGGTCCCTGCAACGTAGAATACATTATAGACAACCAGAAACGTATCTGGATTCTTGAGATAGGTCCACGCAACGGTGGTATGCTCATTCCTTTCCTTATTGAGAAGAGCACTGGCATAGACCTTACCGAATTGACACTGCGGCAGGCCGTAGGCGAGAGGGTTAGCATCCCCACGGCACAACACCTGTGCTATGCCATGTCCATTGTCCATCCTACGGACGGCAAGACTGTTGATTTAGAATTAAAAACAGGAGATAAGCCTCTGAAACCATGATAACGATATCTGTCATTGTATGTACATATAACCAAGAGAGAACCATCTCACGCACACTTGACGCCATCATAAGCCAACAGTGTGACGTAACGTTTGAGGTTATTATAGGAGAAGACTGTTCTACCGACAACACCAGGGCGATATGCAAGGACTACGCAGAGAAATACTCTAGTATAATACGTCTTATGCCGAAAGCGCCCAACAAGGGTATTGTTGATAACTACTATGACTGCGTACGCGAGGCACAAGGAGAGTATATCATGGAGTGTGGCGGTGACGACGAATGGTGTCAAGGACGCATACAACTGTGTTATGACACTATAAAAAGCAATCCTAACGTAGTACAGGTGTTTACACAGATGTATTTCCGTAAGGACAACACGCCTGAGATAACAGAGCCTGACAACAATCTGTTTCCATTCGGACTAATAAAAGGTGCCGACGTGATAGACGGCATGATGCACCAAAAAAGCGGACAGACAGCGCTGTATGCCATAACAAGGAGAAGTGCCATGATGGATGTGATGCATAAGTACCCACAGTTCTTCACAGGCAGGAGATACCTTACCGAGGACAGACAACTGATTGTACTACTTGCCACTATAGGCGACTTTATCAACCTGCCTGACCGTACCTATTACTATACCATTGACACAAGTTCTATAACGCGCGGAAAACTAACGAAACACCTGCGCTACAACAAGAACTTGTTAAGACTTACCCATGACCTGGCAAAAGCCATAGGTTACCGCGGTTCTCTCCTACCCTACTATGCGCACTCCACTCTCACTATGTGCAAACTAATCATGAGCAAGACGTTCATAAAACTCTTTCCATTTCTTCATGACTGAATCTATGGAGAGACGCTTTACCGATTCTCTTGCAACACAGCCCATTCGTTGTCTTACCTCCTGATGCCGCATCAGATAAGACAGCTTGTCTTTGAACAACTGGTCATCGTCATACGGAATCAGGAAGCCGTTCCTTTCGTTCTCTATTATCCCACTTGGTCCATAAGGACAGTCAAAGGCGACACAAGGCAATCCACATGCCATAGCTTCAACAAGAACGAGAGGAAAGCCCTCAAAACGAGAAGTCATAACAAAAACAGTCCCCTCTTGATATGCCGTTAACATATCTCGTGTGTTATGGTGCAAACGCAGCGTCCAGTCGGGAAAATCCTCTCTTAATTCATCCCATAGCCTCTCCAGACGCTCAAAGTTCTTCTCATAACACCGCCTACCGGCAGCCACTATCACCTTAGAAGAATAATCAGGCTCTGTGACAGGTGACATCGTAGTGAAGTTAGGTATGACCTCTACAGCCTTTGCCTTTGCATAGTCCTTTTTATGTCGTTCCATCAATACTACCACCGCCGTAGCAAATCTCTCAGCTATCATCATAGCGAGGGGATGCCGCATGCGACTACGCGTGCCATGCGCCTCATACACTGTCGTTATACCATGCGTCCTTACCAAGCATGACATCGCCCCAATAGTCTGAAACGTGACATATACATCAGGTTTTATCCTCCTGACCGCTTTGTTTAGCTTCCACAAAGCCTCAGCACACATCAGCAAGCCCGTAGCACCCACATCCAGATACTCCACATGGACCCTTGGAGAAAGTTCATACCAAGGCCTTTCTGTCTCTCTTAGTAATACGAGGACATATATATCCCATCCCCAGACCTCTGCCATATAGTTCATTCGCTCTGTCAGGATATGCTCTATGCCACCATTGGTTGAGAGACGCTCTATTTCGTAAACTATCTTCATAAGGAAAGGAAATATCCCAGTTTATAGAATGAGAACATATACAGGTTAGGGTTATCGCTTAACAGGTTTTTTCTCAACAAAGGTCTTGCGAGTTTGTACCCTCCTTTTACTAATGGTGTAAGATGTACTTTTCTTATTCTCAGCACCAGTCTTCCCATTCCCGTATATGGCAAAAGACTTCCCTCTATCTTTTTCAATGTATGCAACGCTGTCTCTGTCTTCTTTAGGAAAACAGCGTTAGCGTCAAAACCGAGATGTCTCAACGGATTATCTATATGCGACACTCTCTTACCATGCCTTTTCAATTCCAGCCCCATGAGTGTGTCCTCGTAACCATACTCCGTACAACGCTCGTCAAACGGAACCTCAAGCAAAGTATCTCTCCGCGCCATGAAGTTGAAAGTGCAGAAACGCTCAAAAGGATGTCGATTTCTGAACTCCGCCGTTCTGAAACGCTCAGCAGCCTTCTCATACTTGTACCGCAGGGTGGCATCTGCCTGAGGCTGACTGTCAGGGTTAACCAAATCTCCCACAAAGACATCCGCGCCGTCAGCCATACACTTGGTATATTTACTGATATAATCATCACTGACGACCTCTGCGTCACTGTCCATTATGACACACCATTCCCCTTTAGCCTCTCTGACCAGATAATTAATAATATGCGCCCTGCCTATATTTTCCTTCCTGACAAGATGAACGCAACCAGGCAGCATCGTAACCTTGTCATTCTCTCTTATCGTCTCCTGATTATCACTCCCGTCCTCTGCCACTATAATCTCATACTCTCCGCCACACGCTCCAAGCTGGCATTGCAAATCACGCACCAACTTATAGCACACATAGTTATATGTAGGAATAAGTACTGAAATCATAAATATTACTTCACCATAGCAATTTTGGTTACACAACCTTTTTCTCCCTCATTGGTTGACACCAGCACCATATACACACCAGAAGCCACCCTATCACCGTTCTGGTCGCAGCCGTTCCAACGATACGAGCCGCCTGAGCATACGCCCTTATTAACCACATAACCTGACGCCGTGGTAATTGTTACCTGATAGCCGTCCATCAATCCCTTTATTGTTATATCACCAGTATATCCTGGCGCCACAGGATTAGGATAGGCATATACATTGTCGTCACTCAGGTTACCATAAGTCTCTGTCACATCTGACTGGTATGAGCACAGTCCCTTACTTGTGGCAAACCACACTGTACCTGTAGCCTCATCCAATAAAATATCATATATCACATCTGACGGCAACAGACTGTTCTTCGTGGTGAAATGCTCCAACTCTGAGTTGTTGTCACTGCTGATAACATACACGCCGCTACCATTTGTGCCAAACCATTTCCTACCTGCCGCATCTATTTCCATACAACGTATAGATACGTTTTTAAGAAGATAGTCAGCCAGACCGGTACCATCATCCCTGCTGATCTTGTGCTGGGTAAACACCTCATAACCGTTTCTTATATTATCTTTCGCCCAATAGAACGGACCGGACGATGATGCCACCCACACATTTCCCTCACTGTCCTCTTTCAATCCGAACAGATACAACGGGGTTATGTTTGTGCCGTCATCATTGAAAAACGACGTGATGCCGTTAAGGCGGTCATTCTTATAGTCATAATAATAAAGCACTGGCTTGCTCCAATAATTATTCACCATGAACATCAGCCCGTTTGTAGGACTGATAAAAGTGCCTTGAATATCCACCGATGTCAAGTCTGCAAATGAATATTGGCTATGCGGATAGTTCACAGACTTATTATCTGCATCAAACTTTGTAATAAAGTTATCACACCATCCGGACATTGTCCACAGATTACCGCTGCCGTCATAAACCATTGATGTTACCAGCGAGTTCTTCTCATCAACATTATACAGTTGCTGGAGTTCACTATTAGAGCTATTAAAGAACCTTACGGGTTTGTAGTCACGATACTCATACAAAGCTGACATCGCACCCACATAGAAATGTCCCTTATCCTTCGGGTCAAACGCCATACAGTTCGCCGCCACATAATCATAGCCTGCCAATGACTCCGGACTCTCAAGCACGGTCCATTTATTGCCATCGTAATACTGCACCAGTCCCTTTCTCATCATGACTTCATAAGCCATGCCGGAAGCATGTGCACCGGCTGTAACAAACAGCTTTCCGTCATGTTTATACAATCTCCAGCAATAACTCGTCGCCGGTCCGTCAGGACTTACGCCCGAGGAGACAGCCACGAAATCGCCATTATCCTCTATATATTTTGTCAGTTTGCCATTAGCATCAGCTCCCCACCAACATTTATTTGTTGTATCATAATATAATGTACCGTATGTACCTGTCTTCGTTTCAGTCTCCTTCCTTTCCTCCGACATACCCGGCACGTCATCCATACTATTATATTTCCCCTCTATAACTCCCTTCTGAGTATCTATCCTCAATATACCGAGCTCCGTAATCAACAGCACATACTTGCCATTCACCACCACATCGTCTATCGTCTTATCCTTGTAAGTAGATGCATCTCTCAGTCCTGTAATAAAACTTACATCATCGTTGTTAGAGAGTATATCTATAAAATAATCAGAATAAATAATCACCAACTTCTTTGTGGCACTAACCCAAGCCATGTGGGTAATATAACTGCCATTGAGTGCCGGTTGCGACATACGGTTATACTCCCTTACCTCTGTCGTCGCTGTATTATATGAGTACAGATTGCCATCAGCCAGCACATACACCTTACTTCCCGCAGGCTCTATCTTTGTTATATTGCTATATGACAAATACTGTCGCCATGTACCTACAGCCTCAGCCATAGCCATTGTGACAGAGAGTGTTATTGCCAGTGATATAACCAGCATCCGTTTATATATGTGATACTGCATCATACTATTATACTATTCCACCTATTTCGTTAAGAACCTGCTTATTTATCCTCGTACGCTCCTTATCGCGCCACCATCCCCATTTATTAAGGTATTTTATTGTACTCACGATATGTATCAGCATCAGTCGTAAATCCTTTCGTGAACCACGGGTAAACGTATGATATATGGTCGTATCCGGATAGAATATAGTCTTATATACCTGATGCATCCTGCGCGTCATGTCTATATCCTCTGCATACAAGAAGAAATGCTCGTCAAACATCCCCACCTTATCTATCGCCTCCATTCTGAAGAACATGAAGCAACCACTGAGGAAAGGTACGTTCATTGCCTTAGAGAAGCCTGACTGCACTAACTCAAAACGTGTGTTCCGCCTTTTTATAAGGAACACCGGCAGACAGAAACGTCCAAAGAAATCCAATGGTGTAGGCAGCAGCTTGGCCAGTCTTTGTATCTGTCCGTTAGGATACATCACCTTAGGCATCATCTGTCCCACCTCGTCATGAGCATCCATATACTCTATCAACGCAGGAATGACTTCCGGACCAAACCACACATCAGGATTAACCACCAGATGATACTTGCTCCCCTGTTTCTGTGCCTCCTTCAGCGCTACGTTATGTCCTCCGCCATAGCCGTTATTCTCATGAGGCAGGTATATGAGCTTAAATCCTTGCTCTGCCTTCCGCTTCAAATCAGGCTCGCCGTTTAACACGCGTACGGCAAACTCCTGCAACTCTTGTTTCAGATCCAACATGTCATCTGAATGGTCTATGACATAGATAGTATCCACCGGCGAAGCAAAAAGGCTTCGCAACACAGGTTCAAAATCAAGCAGATGGTGATTGTATGTTACTATTGATGCTGTAATCATTTATAGTATAACGCAACGCGCCCGGCATTTATTGCATACACTGCGCACAAATACCCTTTACTATATACTCTGCATCATCCATTCTAAAACCCTTTGGCATATCAACTACCGGAATGAGGTAGTCTTCCAGACAGTATGTCCTGCCGCACGACTTACAATAGAAATGCACATGATTGATATGATGATGGTCCTCACACCTGCACACGCAGTACTTCTGTGTTCCGCTTCCGTCATCTATCTCGTGCAGCAGATGATGTTCCGAAAACAGCCTCAAAGCCCTGAAGATACTTGAGCGCTCTGTCTGCGGCAGCCAGCGCTCCATATCAGCCAAAGAGAATGTCTCTGTCTGCTCACTTGCCACCTGCCATACTAACGAGCGTACAGCCGTAGGCTTAATATCGTGCATCTCAAGATGCTTTTCTATTTCCTTATCCACCGTTTCTGCCAAAAATTAATCTTCTATATCCAGCTCCACCGGACAGTGGTCTGAACCCATTATGTCTGTGTGTATAGCTGCCGTACGCACCTGAGGCATCAAGCGCTCTGAGACCACAAAATAATCTATACGCCACCCTACATTCTTCTCACGGGCATGAAAGCGATATGACCACCATGAGAATACCTGCTCTTCCGGATGAAGCATACGGAACGTATCATTGAACCCTGCAGCAAGAAGAGCAGAGAACTTTCCTCGCTCCTCGTCACTGAAGCCTGCATTCTGATGGTTTGTCTTTGGATTCTTCAAGTCTATCTCCTCATGAGCCACATTCAGGTCACCACAGAATATCACCGGCTTCTTCTTATCCAAGGCCTTTATATAGCCAAGGAAGGCATCCTCCCACTCCATACGGTAGTCCAGACGTCGCAAACCGTCCTGAGCGTTAGGCACATAAACAGTAATGACATAGAACTTCTCATACTCCAGTGTTATGATGCGTCCTTCCTGGTTATGCACGTCAGCCGGGTCATACGTCACAGAGCCGTCGGCAGCCACGCGCCCCATACCATAGCTCACACTGAGAGGCTGGTGCTTCGTAAAGATAGCCGTACCACTGTATCCTTTCTTCTCTGCATAGTTCCAGTAAGAGTGATAGCCGGGGAAAGCGAGGTCAAGCTGTCCCTCCTGCATCTTTGTCTCCTGCAGGCAGAAGAAGTCTGCGTCCATCTGCACAAATACATCGTTGAATCCTTTATTCACGCAGGCACGCAATCCATTGACATTCCAAGAAATAAATTTCATCTTTATATAAAGTATAGTGGATAAAATATAATGAGTAAGGTGTTATACCATTACGCCTTACTCATTATTTTTTCTTATTTATTATTGCACCGTTATGGTTCCTTTTACTATGCAGGCACTACCATAGCCCAGTTGTTTTACCTGCGAGAGTATAACTCGCGCCTCCTCCACCGTACGGTAGTTGCCTATGCGGCATTTCCATGAAGGGGAGTAGAAATGTACGTAAACCGGCTGGTCTGGGAAATGTGACTTCATGACAGAGCCTACATGCTCTGCCTTCTGACGGTCACCACGGGAGTTACCTCCGGAGAACACCTGTACCCTGTACCCCTGCACCTTATGTCCACCACGCATTATCTTCTTTGATGTATCAACAGGTGTCTCCTCCTGTACCGGAGTCTGCGTTGTGGTTGCCGGTTTCTGAGTAGTCGGTGAGGCTGGTGTATTTTGTGTATTCGGCGTTGTAGTTGTATTCTGGTTAGCTGGTGCCGTCGCAACCGGTTGTTGTTGCGGCTGCGGCTGCTGTGCAGCCTGTTGCTTTTGTGGTACCAGTTGGGCGTTATTTACGAGGTCTTCAATCTCTGGCGACTGTGTTATAGTCACCACGCCCTTACCTTCCTCATACTGTCGCACGCGGTCTGTAAAAGTCTGCGCACTTATGTGAAGAGAGAAAAATGAAGAGTGAAGAATTAATATAGCTATTAATCCTGTCATCCTCAGAACACCCTCAGACTTCATTCGTAAATATAATCCTTCATTCTTCATCGTATCAAGTAAGTTATGAGTTATGAGTTACAAGTTATGAGTTATGGGTTATGAGTTTAGTGTTGCTAACCGTGAATTATGTATTATGCGCTTCACAACTCATAATTCATAACTCATAACTTAGAATATAATATATTATCCCCAAGCGTCGATGATGCCCTTGAAGTCAGCTGCCTTCAAAGAAGCACCGCCGATGAGTCCACCGTCGATATCAGGCTTAGCGAAGAGCTCAGGAGCGTTAGAAGCCTTACAAGAACCACCATAGAGGATTGTTGTATCAGCAGCAACCTCTGCACCGTAAACCTCAGCTACGCAAGAACGGATATAAGCGTGTATCTCCTCTGCCTGGTCAGCAGTAGCGGTCTTACCTGTACCGATAGCCCAGATTGGCTCGTAAGCGATAACGATATTCTTCCACTCCTCGGCTGTGAGGTTGAACACTGAGCCCTGCAGCTCTGCCTTAACTACCTCATTCTGCTTGTTAGCCTCACGCTCAGCCAGTGACTCACCGATACAGAAGATAACCTTCAGACCGTTAGCAAGTGCCAGCTGTACCTTCTCCTTCAGTATTTCCGGAGTCTCGTTGTAATACTCACGACGCTCAGAGTGACCGAGGATGACATACTGTGCTCCTGTTGACTTTACCATCTCTGCAGAAACCTCACCAGTGAATGCACCTGAAGCCTTGTCAGCACAGTTCTCAGCACCCAGCTCTATGGCAGAGCCCTTAACAATCTCAGCCACGCTTGCAAGGTGGATGAACGGTGTGCAGATGATAACACCGCAGTTAGGGTTCTTTACTACCTCTGTAAGTTCCTTAGCGAGAGCTACGCCCTCCTGCAGGTTCTTGTTCATTTTCCAGTTGCCTGCAACAATTTTCTTTGCCATTGTTCTTTTTTCCTTTTATAAAATAACTGAATATGTTAAATAGTCTGTCTATCAATGCTATCAGCAGCAGTGGCAATACATACCACATTATTATATAGCCTACCTTCACAGCCACCACGTCTGTACGCGGCAGGAATGCCGAGGTCTTGGTTATCTTGCCGCCCTCCTTAATCATATCTGCCGGTATGTCGTTATGGCTCCATTTGCCTATCACCTTGCTGCCATGCAGCAGTAGCAGTCCGGGGTTGCTGCGCACTATGGTTTTCAGCGTTGTCTCGTCAGTATTGCAGAATGTGTACTCCGCCCCCGTCAAGTCTACCCAGCGTGACACAGCCTTCTCGCCGCTTGCCGTGAGGCAGAAGAAACCATAACCGTTATCCTCGGCAAAGTCATACACCTCATTAAAGTGTCCGAAGTTTGAGTCATCAGCATTCTCCAGATGCGGTGAAACAAGCAGGAAGGTGTATCCCTTGGCGGTCAGTATGCTGTCTGTAAGGTCCTCGCCGTCACTCTGGCGCTCAATGGAGAAATCATGTATCGGCGGCTCATATCCTTCCTTTACCAATACGGTCTTTGAGTCAATGAATGTCCATGTAGAGTCAGGGTAGTTATCCACCCCGAACTCTTTACGTTCGCCGTTTTTCTCCATTATGAACGTTGTCTCATACTCCGGTTGCTCGGCTCCCTCGGGTATCTCCATTCCCTTGCGTATGTCTGCCCCTACATGATATGGACGGAAGTCAAACAACGGCAAGTAATGCAGCGACCATACCGACACTACGAGTATAAAGACCACGGAGTAGCTTAATACTAACCATCTGTTGCTGTGACTTATAAGACGGTACATCCTCTCATGCCACAACACCATGGGCACCGTCATGACGGTCAGCACCACATTCTTCAGCAATGTCTCACCGTTGGACAGCTTCAACGCATCACCGAAGCAACCGCAGTCGCTCACCGGATTCGCTATGTATATCCACACGGTTATCAGCGTCATCACCGCCATAAAGGCAAGTGTCAGCCGTGATGTAGTCTTACGTCCGATAGCAAAGAGCACAGACACGCCCAATGCAAACTCAAACAGCGACAGCGCCACCGCAGCCATTATAAGCAGCCACTCCGGAAAGATACCAGCCAGGCCTGTCGCCTCAGCATAGTCTTGCAGCTTATACACAGTGCCAAGCGGGTCAACAGCCTTTACGAAGCCCGAGAACACGAGTGTCAGTCCCACCACGAGCCTTGCTATGTTAACTATGACGCTGCGAAACATTAATCTGATATTTTGTCACTCAATTTTATAACGGCAAACACCGAGTAGTTTATGATGTCCATATAGTTGGAGTCTATGCCCTCGCTCACGGTAGTAACGCCGTTCTTATCCTCTATCTCCTTCACTCTCTCCAACTTGGTGAGTATAAGGTCTGTATATGACGACACCCGCATATCTCTCCACGCCTCTCCATAGTCGTGGTTTTTCTTCTGCATAAGCGTCAGGCACTCTTCCGCATACTTGTCATACAGCGCCATGGCTTCATCGTTCGACATATCAACCTTGTCGGCATATCCACGGTCTAACTGTATCAGCCCTACTATACCGTAGTTTATCAATGCCATAAACTCCGTCAATACGCCCTCGCCCACCAGCGACTCGCCCGTGGTCTCAAGAGTCCTTATGCGTTTTGCCTTGATAAACAGCTGGTCTGTCAGCGATGACGGACGCAGCATCCTCCACGACGGTTTATAGTCATAGAGCTTCTTTGAAAATATATCCCTACAGAGCTGCAATGCCTCCCTGAATTGCTTGTTAGTATCTGCCATTCTTATGTCATACTTATACAAAGTGCAAAATTAATAATAAATTTTCAAACATACAAATTTACCCCTACCCCACAAAATACAATATGTAAGCAAAACGTTCGATTTTTTAGCAAATTGTCATTTATACATGCCATTTTATGACGCGAAATCTTAACTTTTGTTAAACCGCCGGGGGCTTCCTGAAAGCTATCACTTCACAGTGTAAAAGCTATCGAATGAGGATGTAAAAGCTATCACTTTACAACGTGAAGTGATAGCTTTCATTTTGTCATTTGACATACTACAAGAAAAAAGCGCTTTCTCTTTGTAAGCCGAAAAAAAATAACTACCTTTGCACGCAGAATGACTTTCAGCATTATAACCTGTACATACAATGCCGCATCAACCCTGGCATACACACTGGAGAGCGTACGCCGCCAAACGTGGGATGATGTGGAACACATAATCATCGACGGAGTATCGTCAGACGAGACCACCGACATGATTGCCCGCTATCAGCAGGAGGAGCAGCGGCACAAGGTGACAGTGATATGCGAACCCGACCGCGGCCTGTATGACGCCATGAACAAGGGACTGTCTCTTGCTACCGGCGACTACCTGGTATTTATCAATGCCGGAGACGGACTGCACTCCGACCATACCCTTGCCGACATAGCCGCACAGGCAGGCCACCGCAAGTGTGGAGTGATATACGGCGACACCGCAATAATAGACAGCGAGGGAAACAGCGTGGGACTGCGCCGGCTGCGCCCGCCAAAGGAACTTTCATGGAAGTCGTTTGCCGACGGTATGCTGGTATGCCATCAGGCTTTCTTTGCCAACACTGACATTGCCAAGCGCACGCCGTACGACCTAAAGTACCGTCTGTCTGCCGACGTGGACTGGTGCATACGAGTAATGAAGGAGGCTGAGCGCGAGCACCTGCCGCTGCATAACACGGGAGAGATACTGTGCAACTACCTCGAGGGAGGCATGAGCGTACAGAACCACCGTGCTTCACTTCTTGAGCGCTTCAACATCATGATGCGACATTACGGGCTGCTGACTACAATTTACAAACACATAACATTTTTATTCAGATGACAAGAATCGGGATGGGATATGACGTCCACCAACTTGTGGAGGGCAGAGACCTCTGGCTTGGAGGCATAAAGATAGAGCACACGCACGGACTGCTGGGACACAGCGATGCAGACGTGCTGATACACGCCGTATGCGACGCCTTGCTCGGAGCCGCCAATATGCGTGACATAGGCTATCACTTCCCCGACACGGCTGACGAGACCGACGGCATAGACTCCAAGATACTGCTCGCCAAGACAATGGAGCTGATAAAGTCAAAGGGCTACACGCTGGGCAACATCGACTGCACCGTGTGTGCCGAGCAGCCTAAGCTCAATCCTCATATAGAGGAGATGAAGCTTTGCATGGCAAAGGTGATGCAGGCAGACATCGACCAAATCAGCATTAAGGCCACAACTACGGAGAAGCTGGGCTTCACAGGCAGGAAGGAGGGCATCTCCGCATACGCCGTGGCACTGATAGAGAAGAAATAAACAACATACAAAAACATATATATGGCAAACGTAGAATTTAAGTATGCGCCAATGTTCCAACTTGGCGAAGACAAGACTGAGTACCGTCTCATATCCAAAGAGGGAGTGAGCACAGGCGAGTTTGAGGGCACACCTATACTGAAGGTGTCACGCGAGGCCCTGGAGTTGCTCACCACACAGGCTTTTCACGATGTAAACTTCATGTTGCGTCGCGAGCACAACGAGAAAGTGGCAGCCATCCTCAATGACCCAAATGCGTCTGACAACGACAAGTATGTGGCTCTCACAATGCTGCGCAACGCCGAGGTGGCATGCAAGGGACAACTGCCGTTCTGCCAGGACACTGGCACCGCCATCATCCACGGCGAGAAGGGACAGCAGGTATGGACGGGCTTCGAGGACGAGGAACCGCTTGCCAAGGGTGTATATAACACTTACACCACCGACAACCTGCGTTACTCACAGAACGCTCCGCTCGATATGTACAACGAGGTGAACACCCGTTGCAACCTGCCTGCACAGATTGACATCGAGGCCACTCACGGCATGGAGTACCGTTTCCTCTGCGTAGTGAAAGGTGGCGGCTCTGCCAACAAGACATATCTCTACCAGGAGACGAAGGCACGCATACAGAACCCTGGCACACTCGTTCCATTCCTCGTGGAGAAGATGAAGAGCCTCGGCACAGCAGCCTGCCCTCCTTACCACATTGCGTTTGTCATCGGCGGCACATCAGCAGAGAAAAACCTGCTGACAGTGAAGCTCGCCTCAACAAAATACTATGACTCTCTGCCAACAACCGGCGACGAAACCGGACGCGCCTTCCGCGACGTAGAACTGGAGAAGCAGTTGCTCGAAGAGGCTAAGAAGATTGGATTCGGTGCACAGTTCGGAGGTACAGCCTTCGCCCATGACGTGCGCGTCATCCGTCTGCCACGCCACGGCGCTTCTTGTCCTATCGGCCTGGGCGTATCATGCTCTGCCGACCGCAACATCAAGGCTAAGATAAACAAGGACGGCATCTGGATAGAGAAGATGGACGACAAACCATACGAGTTGATTCCTGAGGCACTGCGCCAGGCAGGCGAAGGCGATGCCATACAGATAAACCTTGACCAGCCTATCAGCGAGGTATGCAAGGAACTCTCTAAGTACCCTGTATCAACCCGAGTAAGCCTCAACGGCACCATCATCGTGGCACGCGACATCGCACACGCAAAGATTAAAGCACGCCTTGATGCAGGCGAGGGAATGCCACAGTACTTCAAGGACCATCCTGTGCTCTATGCCGGACCGGCAAAGACTCCACAGGGTATGCCATGTGGCTCTATGGGACCGACCACAGCTAACCGTATGGACCCATACACCGATGAGTTCCAGGACAACGGCGGCTCGCTGATAATGATAGCAAAGGGCAACCGCACACAAGTGGTGACC
>JAEEGF010293523.1_pt1 | contig 19477 bp, 11 predicted proteins | sample 9134171 | NCBI WGS metagenome assembly JAEEGF01 (sample SAMN16246542, study PRJNA631951) | gut metagenome | biome: gut microbiome; feature: rumen; material: AP-attached | host: Bos | place: Iran: Karaj | collected 2018-10
CAACGGGGGATGTCGGCATAGTAATCCTCGAGGTAGGGATTGTAGTCCACGGCCTCGAAGCGTGGCTCCCAGCCGTAGTGGCGTGCGAGCATGTTGGTGAGCGTTGTCTTTCCGCTCCCTATGTTTCCTGCTACTGCTATATGCATAGGCTTTGGGATTTCAAGGAGTTCAGGAGTATAGGAGTCCAGACGTCAGTCTTGATTCTGGGGCATAGTTTTGTACATGCTGTCCCACCATGAGCTGTCGCCCTTGAGCCACTTCTGGAACCAGGCGAAGATGGTGCTCTGCCACTTGATGCGCTTGTGGTAGTCCTGAATCCAGTGGTTCTCGCCCTCGACGACGACAAATGCAGTAGGACGACCAAGGAGTTTCAGGGCTGTGTACATCTGGATGGACTCGCCGACGGGCACATTCGTGTCGGCGGTGCCATGCATGAACAAGATAGGTGTATGAATCTTGTCGGCATTGTAGAGTGGCGAGTGATCAACGTAGAGGTCCTTGCGCGTCCAGGGATAGCTGTTGGCCATGGAAGTCTCGCTGTAGCTGTAGCCCCAATAGCCCTCACCCCAGTAACTGGTGTGGTCGCTGATGCCGGCATGGCTCATGGCAGCGGCAAAGATGTCGGTCTTGGTCTGCAGGTACTGCGTCATGAATCCGCCGTAGCTGGCTCCGAAACAGCCGATGTGCTTGCTGTCGACGAATGCATGTTCGGCGGCAAAACGCTTCGTGCCTTCGATGATGTCGTCAGCCACATAGTCGCCTGCCGTGTTGACATGTCGCGATGCATACTCCTGACCAAAGCCGGCTGCACCGCTGGGATTGATGGTGTAGACCACATATCCCTGAGCGGCATACATGTGAGGTGCATAGCGGCCCTCGAACGATCGCGACGTTGGCGAGCAGCCACCGTAGTAGTAGACCAGCATGGGATACTTCTTCGAGGCATCGAAGTGAGGCGGAACGACATAGCGCCCGCAGATGGTATCGCCACGCGAGTTGACGAAGTCCCATGCCTGGCACTCGCCAAACTCAAAGTCGGCGTAGAGACGCTGGTGCTGATCCTCAATCAACGTATGGCGTAGCGAGCGCAGATTGGTCTGATAGCTGCGCGTACTGTTCGAAGCGCTGACACCAGACCACACCATGAGCGGCTGCAATCCAGCCATTGAGAAGCGACGAACCGCATCTTCCGGTACGTCGATACGGCTGACTTTCAGCGACGACGGATTGGCACGGAACAGGTGGATGTAGTCGCGATCAAGGGCTGTGAAGTAGATCTGGCCATCGAAACGGTTCCATTGGTAGTTCTCGATGCTTGGATTGAAGGTGCGAGTCATGGGCGTTACCTTGTGCGATGCGATGTCGAAAAGGTAGAGTTGGTAGTCGAACATGCTGGGCGTACGACCCTCCGGCAGGTTCTTACCGATGCCTCCGAACGACTCGGGCGAGGCCTTCACAGCCAGCATACGGCCGTCTGGCGAGAACTGAGCCGACTCCAGGAAGCCGTCGTCTTCGACCAACGTCTCACTCGTCATGGTCTGCAGGTCAATGCGAAGGATTGACATGAGCGTTGTGGGGCGCTGGGTTAGTCGGCTGCGCGACGTCATCACGAGCAGGTAACGGCCATCATCGCTAATGTCCATGAGGCCGACTGAGCGATTGCCAAACGTCAGCGGGCGTACCATACCCGTAGCCACATCGTAGTAAGTGAGGCTGTTTCGGTCGCGCCATCCAGGCTGTCGGTCGTCGGGTTCCTGATATTGATGCACGTCTTTGTCGTCCTTCGGCCCCTCGTTGCGATGAGTCAGGATGAGGAACTGCTCCGTGGGAGCGATAACAAAGGGGTCGTTTGAGAGTCCGTCGGCAAAGGTATTGACGCTGCCAGTGGCTGGGTCGACGGTCACAATGCACCGGCCCGTCTCGCTGGTCTGAGTGTAATAGTATCGGCAGGAGCGTGGCATCCAACGAATGGCCTTGTCGGTTTCCTCGACAAGACGGCCCGTTTTCATCTCGCTGACGCGGTAGCGCCACGACGTTTTGCCCGTGGATAGCGTCTCGCTGTAGCTGGTAATGCAGTAACGACCATCGTAGCTGAGGTTCAAAGTGCCGATGCGCAGGCCGTTGTCGAAGTCGTTGATGGTGACTACACGCTTGCCTTCGCCAGCCAAAAGAGTTGAGAGGTCGGCATCAGAGCTCAACGTGACGGCCACCGTGTCGCGCCCTGCCTCCTGCGTAAGGTACTTCACCACCACGTCGTGAGTACCGGGCACCAGGCTAACCTCCTTGTCTTTCAGCTGTTTACCATCGACAAAGAGTTGCTGATGCTTCAGTCCACGGACGTTGACCTTAGCCTTCGCATAGCCCACAGTCTGCACTTGGAAGCCCAGAAGATGGAGTGCCGTGGCGGCCGAATGGCGTTCGACGATTGTATCGACCACCTGTCCACCCTTGACAAGGTCCAGTCGGAGGGGCGCATCGAGCATGCTCTCGGCCTTGAACGGCTTCGAGTCGACACCGAGACTATCGATGACGATGGGCATCTGCACGGCATAAGGACCAGCATGACGGAACTGGGCGATTTTTATGTCCTTGCCCTGAGCGAGCAAAGCGACACACATGGCGACGGCAACGAATAGCAATCTCTTCATAACAGCATAGGTTTTTAGAACTACAAAGATAAACATTTTTCGAGACATAGCGACGTTTTTCGGGTAAAAATTGCAGATAATACGTTTTTTATCCTTACTTTTGCAACTGAAAAAGCAAAACAACCATGGCAAAACCTATAGCAATCCATACGCCAAAACGCAGAGAAGGACAGCACAATGTGCTCGGACTGACTACCGAACCACTGCCAGTGGTGCGTGTGGGCATCGTCGGTTTGGGCGAAAGGGGCATGAAAGCGGTACGCCGGTTCTGTGACATCGACCACGCCTGCGTGACGGCTGTCTGCGACATCAGCCAACAACGTGCCGACGAAGCCTGTCAGTTGCTGGGCAGTCTTGGGCAGAGCACAAATGTCGTGGCTGGCGTTGATGCCTACAAAGACCTATGTCGGCTGAAAGAAGTCGACCTTATCTATATATGCACCGACTGGACTTCGCACGTTGATGTGGCCTGCGAAGCCATGCGTCAGGGCAAGCACGCAGCCATAGAGGTGCCTGCCGCGATGACCATCGACGACTGTTGGAAGCTCATTGACACGGCAGAGACGACGCAACGCCACTGCACCATGCTTGAGAACTGTTGCTACGACTTCTTCGAAATGGCCGTCAGGGAGATGGTACGTCAGGGCCTTTTGGGTGAGATTGTACACGCTGAAGGAGGCTATGCCCACCCGTTAGGCGAGCATTGGACCCGCTGGCGACTGGACATCAACCGCCAACAGCGGGGCGATATCTACCCGACACACGGTTTCGGGCCCATCTGTCAGTGGCTCGACATTCACCGTTCCGACCGCTTGGACTATCTGGTGAGCATGGACTCGGCACCACTTACAGGCCCTACCACCTACCGCGAGCACTTGGGAACTGATGCCCCCGACTTCCAGAATGCCGACCAGACGTCGACGCTCATCCGCACACGGCGCGGCAGAAGCATCCTCCTGCAGCACAACGTGCTGACACCTCGCCCCTATTCGCGCATGATGCAGGCTGTAGGCACCAAGGCCATGATGGACGAACGCGACTTCCGCCGCCCCGAAGGCTACACCGAACGTGCCGCTGAACTGGAGCCTTACCTGCCCGAATGGGTGCTTCCACTACGCGAGAAGGCTACGAAATACGACCGCCGAGGCGGCATGACCTACTTCATGGACTGGCGTCTCGTGGACTGCTTGCACCATGGTGCTCCGCTCGACATCGACGTTTACGACCTTGCTGAGTGGTGTTCCGTTAGTGAATTGTCGCGCATCTCCATTGAGAACGGCAGCATGCCCATGGCCTTTCCCGACTTTACGCGTAGCATAAAAAACTGAAAAATATTTAGCTGCACACATTGTTTTCGAAGATAATTGTGTATATTTGCAACTGAAATCAGAACATATACTATAATAACTTAAATACCTATGATCAAGAAAGCATTTCTTACACTCGTGGCAGCAGCGCTGATGTTGCCCGTGACTCTATGGGCTCAGCAACCTGAAGCAGGTAAATTCGACTGGCCTTACAAAGTAAAAAACGGAACTATCGTCACTGAAGTGCCTGCCATGCCTGCCGGACAGCAGACAGCTCTTGGGCTGACCACTCCGAAGATGGACGTGGTGCGCGTGGCATTCGTTGGCCTGGGCATGCGCGGACCGGGTGCTGTTGAGCGCTGGACCCACATTCCTGGCATCCAGATCATGGCCCTTTGCGATCACGAACGCAATCGCGCCGAAGCCTGCAACGGCTATCTGAAAAAGGCATCGATGCCCCCTGCCGACATCTACTCGGGCGAAGAGGGTTACAAAGAGCTCTGCCAGCGACCGGACATCGACGTTGTCTACATCGCAACCGACTGGATTCACCACTTCCTCGTGGCCAAAGAGGCATTGGAAAACGGTAAGCATGTGGCCATCGAGGTGCCCTCGGCCATGAACATGAACGAGATTTGGACACTCATCAACCTATCCGAGCAGAAGCGTTTGCACTGCATGATCCTTGAGAACTGCTGCTACGACTTCTTCGAACTGAACTCGCTGAACATGGCACAGCAGGGCCTTTTCGGTGAGGTCATCTACGTTCAGGGCGCCTATCGTCATGAGTTGTCACCGTTCTGGAACGCCTATTGGAAGAAGGACGCTAACGACAAGCTGGGCTGGCGACTTGACTACAACAAGAAATTCCGCGGCGACGTCTATGCCACACATGGCCTCGGCCCCGTGGCACAGGTGCTCGACATCCACCGTGGCGACCGTATGAAGACGCTCGTGGCCATGGATACGAAGTCGTTCGTGGGCCGCAAGCTGGTGAAAGACCGCACTGGCGTGGACGAACCGTTCCGCAATGGCGACCACACCACAACGCTTATCTCCACCGAAAACGGCAAGGTCATCGAGATACACCACAACGTCATGACGCCGCAACCCTACAACCGTATGTACCAGCTGACGGGAACGACGGGCTTTGCCAACAAGTATCCCACCGAGGGCTATGCCCTTTCGGCCAAGAACATGAACGATGCCGGCGTGAAACCCAACCACGAGGACCTGTCGGCTCATAGCTATATGAGCGAGGAAGACACCAAGGCCCTGCTCGAAAAGTACACGTCGCCCATCGTGACAAAGTACGGCGAGGAAGCCAAAGAGGTGGGTGGCCATGGCGGAATGGACTTCATCATGGACTCGCGCTTCGTCTATTGCCTGCGCAACGGACTGCCTCTTGACATGGATGTCTATGACTTGGCCGAGTGGTGCTGCCTTGCCGAGCTTGGCTCCGTGTCGATGGACAATGGCAATATGCCCGTGGAAGTGCCCGATTTCACGCGTGGTCACTGGAACGACGTGAAGGGATACCGCCACGCTTGGGCTGCTCCTGCCGACGAAGAGCAGACTGCTGCCGCCGGCAAAGCATTCACCGAACAGCTGAAAGCCTGTGGAAAGGTCTATTATGAGACCCTCGACAAGAAGGGCGAAAAGGCAGCCCGCAAGGCTCTTGCCGCAGCTTGGAAGAAAGCAGCCAAGGCAAAGAAGAAGTAGTAGTTTTGGGAAGTTAAAGAAGTTAAGGAAGTTAAAGAAGTTAAAGGACATTAGTTTTACTGTTTGAACTATCTCAGAAGACGAACAATAAGAAAGAGTATAGTCCTTTAACTTCTTTAACTTCTTTCATTTCATTAACTTCCCCAAAAACATCCATATGAAGTCTCTTAAGGAAATATTCAGGATTGGAAAAGGACCGTCATCGTCGCACACGATGGGACCTATGAAAGCGGCACAGATATACGCCAGTCGGCACCCTGAAGCACACAGCTTTGAGGTGACGCTCTATGGCTCATTGGCTGCCACTGGCAAAGGTCACATGACCGACGTAGCCATCATTGAAGGACTCTCAAGCGTGGGTCCCGTCAACATTATATGGAATGCACGGGAACGATTGCCCTTCCATCCCAACGGCATGCTGTTCAAAGCCGTCGACAAAGAAGGGCGTACGTGCGATCCGTGGACGGTGTTCAGCGTGGGCGGAGGTGCCCTTTCGGAGGGCGAAAACGACACGTTGGGCCACGGAGGCGACGAGATTTACCAGATGCAGACACTCGGTGAGATTCAGGAATGGTGCGAACGCTACGGCCGAGGCTACTGGGAATACGTGGAGAAATGCGAGGATAGCGACATCTGGGACTATCTGCGCGAGGTGTGGCAGGTGATGCAGGCTGCCGTTGAACGTGGCCTCAACCACGAAGGAGTGTTGCCCGGACCGCTCGGATTGGCCCGCAAGGCACCCACATACTACGTGAAAGCATCGGGCTACAAGGCTCACTTGCAGAGCCGAGGCATGGTGTTTGCCTATGCGCTGGCCGTGAGCGAGGAGAACGCTTCGGGTGGTATCATCGCCACAGCGCCCACCTGCGGCTCGTGCGGAGTGCTGCCTGCCGTGCTCTATCACTTGTCGCGCGGCCACATGTTCTCCGAGGAACGCATCCTCCACGCTATGGCTACGGCCGGACTTATCGGCAATGTGGCAAAGCAAAACGCCTCCATTGCCGGTGCCGACGTGGGTTGTCAGGGCGAGGTTGGCGTAGCTTGTGCCATGGCATCGGCCGCTGCCTGCCAACTGTTTGGCGGTTCACCTGCACAGATTGAGTATGCTGCTGAGATGGGATTGGAGCACCATCTGGGCATGACGTGCGACCCTATGTGCGGTCTGGTGCAGATTCCGTGCATCGAGCGCAATGCTTTTGCCGCCACACGTGCCCTCGATTCGCAGCTCTATGCAGCCTTCAGCGATGGGCGTCACCGCGTCACTTACGATCGAGTGGTGCGCGTCATGAAGAAAACGGGCCACGATTTGCCGTCGCTCTATAAGGAAACGTCGACAGGCGGACTAGCTACCGAAGGCCTGTAGCACACACATTCCACCTGCATCGCAATCCTATGGACGTACAAAAGCACTGCTTCCCGCCTTGGAAAGCAGTGCTTTTCATGTTAGGAAGCATTGAGTTATAGGATAGAAATCATTGAGTTACAGGCAAAAAGGCATAGGTCCGTAAGCGTGAATGCAGTGCGTCTAAGGGGTAAAAGCACGAAAAAGCCCATCACTCAGCAGCGAGGCTGGGTGATGGGCTGTATGTTTTGAAAATCGTCTTAGCGCTGATTGACCACGGGAACGATGGCATCGCCAATGCAGGAGTTAGGCATCTGGATGTGGAGCAGGGCGCAAACGGTGGGTGCTATGTCAACGATACGCGTGGGCACCGATGTCTCGCCGTGCTGGATATGCCAGCCAAAGAAAGTCAGGGGAATATGGGAATCGTAGGGATTCCACTCGCTATGGGTGGTGCCGATGTAGTCTTTGCCGAACTCCCACGAGAACATTTGGGAACGCGGCAGGCAGTAAATGTCGCCCGAACGCATACGGTTATAACCGTTGACGATGCGCTCGCGGATGAGCTGGGGCACTGATGCCGTGGCTGCATGGGCGCAATCGACCACGTAGAGCAGTTTCTCGTTCTGCATAGCCACTGCAATGGCCTCGTCCTTAGCCTCCTGCAGCGAGATGCCAGCACTGTCCAGACGGGCGTGGTTCAGGAAGATGAAGTCGCCATAGTTGCCCACTGCGAGTCGCTCCACACCGTATTTGGCAGCAAGACGCTCATTGATAGCCTTCACAGTGCCCGATGCATTCCACCCGTCGGCAGGCAGTTTGTGCTCGCGCATGAAGTTCGGATTATGTGCACCGCCATGGTCTGCCGTGAGGAAAAGCAGGTAATTGCCGCGGCCAAACTTACTGTCGAGCACCGAAAGGAAGTGGGCTAAGTCGCGGTCGAGTTGCTTATAGCACTCGATAGTCTGTTCGCCGCGTGTGCCATACTGGTGAGCTATGGCATCGGTCGACGAGATACTGACGCAGAGCATGTCGGTAACGTCGCCCTGTCCCAGGCGTTCGTTCTCCAAAATGGCCTCAGCCATCTTGAAGGTTGCGGTCACTCCCTCGGGCATCAACTTCAGATCCTTATCGGGACTGACTGCATTCTTGCGGTTGAAGTCCTGCACCCACTTGGGGAGTTCCTGCATATAGTAGGTTGAAGAGATAAATCCTCCGGTCGACTTGTCGTACCAATAGGCTGCATTGGCCGAGTGTCCGGCAGGCAGAATGGCTGCACGGTCCTTCAGGGCCACGCCGAAGACGCGCGAACGGAAGTCGTTCGACAGGCGAAGTTGGTCGCCGATGGTGTTGCCAAGCATGTTGCGTGGCGACATCTTTCCAGCTTTCGACGTGCTACCCACCGACTCAACGGTCGGATCGCCACAGCAGTATTGCCAACTCTTTCGTGCGTGATCGTAGAAGTCGTTGCCACAGATGCCATGCACGGCAGGTGTCGATCCGGTGTAGACACTTGTGTGGCCAATGGCCGTCACCGTAGGTACGTAGTTGATCATGGTGTTAGCACAGTCGAAACCTTCGTCAACCAAACGGCGCAATCCGCCATCGACAAAGTCCTCGTAGTAATAGTACAGATAGTCCCAACGCATCTGGTCGACCACCAGGCCGACCACGAGTTTCGGGCGTTCAATCTTGGCTGCCCAGGCAGGTGTGCCCATCAACATGAGCACAAGCAGCAGAAAAAGGTGACAGTTCTTCTTCATAAGGAATCTAGTTTTAATGTTAAATATAGGGCAAAGATACGAAAATATTTTGGTAATCGAACAATTCGTCATGTTTTTTCGTCACTTTCCATACACTTTATAAGGATTTTTTCGTATCTTTGCCGTGTCAATGAGACAATGGACAGTTTTCATATGGCTTCTCTGCCTCGCAGCCGTAGTGGGATGCGAGAATAGAACTGTGGCGGTCAGCAACGACGAGCAGACCGAACAACTGCTCATGGAAACCGACACCACACAAAGCCTCTACGTCTACTACCCGCTGTTTACCTACATCGATCTGGCATGCGGCGAGATGCCACGAGTAAGCGATCCCAACGTGGTGATGTGCCTGTCGGCTGCCTTCACAGGCAAAGAGACTTCGCTCTTCAGTCACAACAATATCGCAGGCGACCATGTGGCAAGCGGCGTCTTTCACGAAGGTTACCGCTGCCAGGCCAATACCGGACTGTTCGTCTACTATGACCAGCGATGGCAATTCATACCTTCTGCCACTTCTGACTCGCTCACCCGGGCAGCCGATGAGGGCGGAATGGGGTTCGCACAGATCATGCTTGTCTACCGTGGCAAGCCCTGTCAGGTGCAGATAGGCGGTCGAAACCGCTTCCGTGCGCTATGCGAAAAGGACGGAAGGCTATGCATTGTTGAGAGCAGAAGCCTGCAGGACATCGACTCATTCGTGCGTTGCCTGCTCAACTACGACGTCCGCCACGCCCTTTACCTGCAGCCTGGCGAGGGGTGGAACTACTCCTGGTATCGCGATGCGGCTGGGGTGGCCCATGAAATGCACCCAAAGACGCACGACTACTCGACCAATTGGTTGACGTTCTACCATCTGCGTTAACCCAAAACCTGAGTAAGCGAAACACTGAAACAGAAAAATGTCATAATAACCTATAAAACCTATTCAACATTATGGAAACCATTAAGAGTTTTGAAGACATGCTTGCCCACCTCGCAAAGCAAGGTGAACGCAAACGCGTGGCTATCGTTTGGGCCGCCGACCACAACTCACAAGTGTCTGTTCAGCATGCCCTTGAGGCTGGATTCATCGACGCCATCTTCGTTGGATGCCAGCAAGCCGTTGAACAGAACGCTGACATCATGCAGTATAGCGACCACATCTTCTTCGAGGATGCTGAGGATGCCGATGCCGCTGCATGTCGTGCCGTGGAAATGGTGCATGAAGGCAAGGTCGACGTACTCATGAAAGGACTCATCAATACCGATAATCTGCTGCACGTAGTGCTCAACAAAGAGAAGGGCATCCTGCCCCGTGGACGTGTGCTCACACACATCACGGCAGCCAAGATGGCCGAATACGACAAGCTGTTGTTCTTCACCGACCCAGCTGTCATCCCCTATCCCACCCACGAACAGCGCATCGAACAGGTGCGTTACGTCAGTAATCTCTGCCACGCCATGGGCATTGCCGAGCCGCGTATCGCACTGAACCACTGCACAGAGAAGGTGAACGAGAAGTACTTCCCATTCACTGTGGGTTATCTGGAGATCAAGGAAATGGCTAAAAACGGCGAGTTTGGACGCTGCATTGTCGACGGTCCGCTCGACCTGAAGACCAGCATTTCGCCTGAAAGCCTGCGCATCAAGGGCATCGAATCGCCCCTGGAAGGCAAGGCAGACGCCATCGTCTTCCCCGACATCGAGGCAGGAAATGCCTTCTACAAGGCCATCACCTTCTTCCATAGCGACACAGCGGGCATGCTCGTCGGCCCCATCGTGCCTGTCGTTCTGCCCTCGCGTGCCGACTCAAAGCGCTGTAAGTTCAACTCATTGGCACTCGCCGCGATGATGAGTAACGAAACAAAATAATAATAAATCTTCCCCGTTTGCTGCAACACATTCGCAGCCTAACCTTCCAAAATCATCACCATGCAAATCTTAGCCATCAACCCGGGCTCCACTTCCACGAAGATTGCCGTCTACGACGACGAGAAGCCCATTCTGCTGCGCACCATCCGCCACTCGGCAGAGGAACTCAGCAAGTTTGAAGACGTCATCTACGAATTCCCGTTCCGCAAACAGCTCGTCATCGACGAACTGAAACGCAACGACATACCACTGCAGTTCGATGCTGTCATCGGGCGAGGTGGACTGGTGAAACCTATCGCCGGCGGCACCTATGAAATCAACCAGACCATGCTCGACGACACGCATAGCGGCATCGCCATGCACAACCACGCTTGTAACCTCGGTTGTCTCATCGCTTACGACATAGCAAGGGACATCCCCGATTGCCGCTCATTCATTGCCGATCCCGGTGTGGTCGACGAGCTGAACGACTATGCCCGCATCTCCGGATCACCGCTCATGAACCGTATTTGCATCTGGCATGCGCTGAACCAACGTGCCATTGCCAAGCGCTTTGCACGTGAGATTGGTCGCCGCTACGACGACATGAACCTCATCATCTGCCACCTCGGAGGAGGCATTTCCATAGCTGCACACGACCACGGAAGGGCAGTTGATGCCAACAACGCATTGGACGGCGAAGGGCCTTTCTCGCCCGAGCGTGCAGGAAGTCTGCCCGCTGCCGACCTTATACGCCTGTGTTTCTCGGGCAAATACACCGAGGCTCAGCTCCTGAAGCGCGTCGCCGGACAGGCTGGACTGACGGCCCACCTGGGAAGCAACGACATGCGAGCCATCGAAAAGCGCATCTCTGAGGGCGACCAACATGCCAAAGTCATCGTCGATGCCATGATCTATCATGTAGCGAAGAACATCGTTGCCGAGGGAGCCGTGCTCTGTGGCGACATCAACGCCATACTTCTCACCGGCGGACTGGCACGTTCGGAGTACATCATCACTAACCTGCGCCGCCGCATCGATTTCCTTGCACCCGTCTATTGCTATCCTTGCGAGGACGAAATGGAGGCTCTCGCCATGAACGCACTGGAGGTTCTGCGCGGCCGACAGGAGGCAAAGGTCTACGTATAAACCAACTATCCACGGCAGGTGGCGGCACTGTCGCCACCTCTTTTCACTTACCCAACACTACTGACAACTATGACTTGGAAAAGATTTCTACTCGCACTCCTTGTCCTGACAACGCTTCAGGCACGTGCACAGGTTTCGTTCGGACAGTCTGAACGATTCAATGATCAGTGGCTTTTCATGCTCGACGACATTTCTTCGGCAAGCCCACCGGACTTCGACGACACGAAATGGCGCCGTCTGGCGTTGCCTCACGACTGGTCGGTCGAGGGTATCATGTCGCCTCAGCTGGCCTCTTGCACCGGCTATCTGCCCGGTGGCATCGGCTGGTATAGAAAACACTTCAAAACGCCCCTCCCTTCGGGAGGGGAAGGGGGTGGGTATTTCATCTACTTCGAAGGTGTCTACAACCGATCGGAGGTCTATCTGAACGGTCATTTGTTGGGCAAGCGCCCCAATGGCTATGCCTCTTTCCTCTACGACATGACTCCTTACATCAACAAGGAAGGCGATAATGTGCTGGCTGTGCGCGTCGACCATTCGCAGTATGCCGACTCGCGCTGGTACACGGGCTCTGGCATCTACCGCGACGTGTGGCTCGTTCGTGCTTCCAGTACGCATCTGGCACAATGGGGTTCTGCCTACCGTTTGAAAAAGATGACGAAACAGCAGGCAACGGTTGAGGTCGACATCGAAACCGAAGGCAAGCCTGCATTGGGCATCCCCACTGAGGTCATCTTGACCGATGCCGAAGGGAAGGAAGTGGCACGCACAACAACCACAATGGGCTGCCCGGGCAAGAAAACGGTCACACTTACGGTAAAGAACCCACATCGTTGGGACCTCAATGACACCTATTTATATAATATTGAGACGCGACTTGGCGTTGGGAACGACCCCGATAAGCCTCTCGACCGCTCTGTGATGCGTGCCGGACTGCGCACGTTGCAGTTCGATCCCAACCACGGTTTTGCCCTGAACGGCAAGTGGATGAAAGTGAAAGGTGTCTGTCTGCACCACGATGCGGGCGTGCTCGGAGCCGTCGTGCCGCCAGAAGTATGGCAACACCGACTGGAAGAACTGAAGAAGATAGGTGTAAACGCCATCCGTATGAGTCATAACCCACAAGCACCCGTGGTTTACGACCTCTGCGACGAACTGGGTTTCCTCGTCATGGACGAGGCCAGCGACGAATGGGAGTTCCCCAAGCGCAAGTGGCTGGAGGGTTGGAACCGCGGTACGCCTGGCTTTGAGGGTACATTCGACTTCTTCGAGGAATGGATCGACCGCGACGTGGCTGATATGGTACGCCGTGATCGCAACCATCCGTCGGTTTTCCTCTGGTCTATCGGCAATGAGGTTGACTATCCCAACGATCCTTACTCGCATCCCATCCTCGATGGCGACGGTAAAGATTTCACACAGCCCATGTATGGTGGATACAAACCCGACCAACCCAATGCCGAACGCATCGGGAAGATAGCCAAGAGGCTATCGGCAGTGGTCAGGGGCATCGACCAGTCACGTGCCGTAACGGGTGCATTGGCCGGAGTTGTCATGTCGAACCAGACGGAATACCCGGAGGCCATCGACGTTGTGGGTTACAATTACACTGAAAGCCGCTATAAAGAGGACCACGAACGCTATCCCAAACGTGTCATCTATGGATCTGAAAACCGCCACGACTATCCTTCATGGTTGGCCGTGAAGAACAACGAGCATATCTTCGGACAGTTCCTCTGGACGGGTGCCGACTACCTGGGCGAGAGTGGCGCATGGCCAGCACGTGGTTCGTCAGCCGGGCTCATTGACTTGGCTTCGCAACGCAAGCCCAATGGTTGGTATCGAGCCTCGCTTTGGAGCGATGAACCTGTGGTCTACATCGGCACATACCCCATCAGCAACCGTGGTGGTCGCAACGCCCAACGCGGTAGAGGCAGAAGCGGGGCCTCAACCTATGCCACCGACACTTGGAACTATCGCGAGGGTCAGCAGGTGCGCGTGGTGTGCTACACAAACCAACCCGATGTCCGCCTGACCTTAAACGGTCGTGAAGTGGGTGGCAAGGCACAACTCGACTCAGCCACCAACGTACTCTATTGGGACATTCCCTTTGAGCCCGGAACCCTGCGTGCTGAAGCACTATCCTCCTTTGGGCTAAGTGAGAGTGGGGCTTATGAAATCCGCACCTCAGGACGTCCCTACGCGCTCCGCGTCAAACAAGAGCAAATCGCAGAACTCCCTTCCCTTCAGGGGAGGGATGGGGAGAGGCTTTTTATCCTCACCGTCGAAGTCATCGATGAGGAGGGCAATCTCGTACGATTGGCCGACAACGACATTACTTGCATGGTAACTGGCGATGGACATCTGTTAGGACTTGAAAACGGAAACATGAGTGAAACAACGGGTGCACTTCCCATCCGTGGCGGCTATCATCGCCGTGCCCATCAAGGTCGACTCGTTGCATATATCAAGAAAGGTGCAGCCTCCTTGCCATTTGGTCAGGGATTCGGACAACGCCCGCAAGGCTTTGGTCCCGATGGCGGTGCACCATTGAACGCCGATGGCAGCCTACGTCACGACATCCGTGTGCGGTTTACCTCGCCCCTACTCCAGGATGCCGAGATTGTTCTGGGTGAAAGATGAAGAGGATGAAAGATGAGGGATGAATGTTAAATAAAGATGAGGGATGAAGGCTAATATCAAACCTTCATCCCTCATCCTTCATCTTTCATCTAATCATAATAAGTCAGCTATACCAAACTGATGTGTCGGAAGCCGACTCCATGCGAAGCTCGTCGGGCTCCATGTTGTAGACGTTGTCATACTCGAAGAAATCCCTTTCTTCATTCCTTCTTCCATTCTTCATAGCCGTTCCTCCTGTAACGACCTGCATGCCCCTTGTCAGGCCGCATTTAGTTCTATTTGGGAACAGGGGCTATTCCCCATGATGCAAAGTTAACCATTAATTCCCATAATTCAAAGAAATTTCTCAGTTTTTTACTTATCTAAGCGTTAAAAAATGTTTATCGAAAGGAAAATCCCTAAAAAACAATTGTTCGTTTAATAAAAATTATCTAAATTTGAGGCCTAATAGATACCAATCAGAGACAAAAATGGACATTTTCAACTAACCTATTAATATTAACTATCCTTAAATTAAAAAGCAATGGAAAAGGAAAGAAACGCAAAAGGGCTCTTGCGCAGAGCTCTCTGGACAATGCTTTTCATGCTCTTTAGCGTGGGAGTCTACGCACAGGACATCACCGTGCGCGGCTCTGTAGTAGACCAGAACGGCGAACCCGTCATTGGTGCTTCTGTGAAAGCAGCTGGCGCTAAAGTGGGTGCTGTTACGAATGCTGATGGTGAGTTCCTCATCAAGTGCCCAGCCAACAGCCAGCTTGAAGTGAGCTACGTCGGCTTCGCAACTCAGACAGTAAACGCTTCCGACAATGTCAGCATTGTGATGAGCGAAGACGTCAATGGTCTGAACGAGGTTGTCGTGACCGCCCTCGGTATCAAGAAAGATGCCCGTAAGGTGGGTTACGCAGTCAGCCAGGTAAAGGCTGAAGACCTTGTCAAGACAGGTGCTCCCAACTTTGCATCGGCCCTTTATGGTAAGGCTGCCGGTGTGCGTGTGCAGGCTGCTCCTGGTGGTAACGTGTCGGCCGTGTCAATGACCGTACGTGGTCTGACATCTATCTCGGGTAACACCCAGCCGCTCATCGTCCTCGACGGTGTGCCCATCCGCAACGGTAACACCAACAACGAAGGCTACTGGGACAACCAGCGCATTCGTTCGAACGGTCTCGTCGACATCAACCCCGAGGACATCGAGAACATCTCGATTCTGAAAGGTGCTGCTGCATCTGCCCTGTATGGTTCTGAGGGTAACAACGGTGTCGTCATGATCACCACCAAGAAGGGTACCAACGGAACAGGCACACGCGTTGACTTCAATGCCAACGTGAGCTGGGATATGCTGGCCTATATGCCCGACATGCAGACCGAGTTCGGTCCTGGTTTCGACAACTGGGCATTCGGTAGCGACAAAGATCCCATTGCCCTGACAGGTAACTACACTAACTATGTCGACCGCAACGGCAATCCCATTACAACGCCTTATCCAACGCGTTACAGCTATGGTCCGCGCTACGACGGCAGAGAATATACCTATTTTGATGGCACCAAGCGTAAGTACGAGCCTATTGGCGGCAACCAGTGGAACGAGGTATTCCGCACAGGTTTCAACCAGAACTATAACGTGGCCATCATGAACAGCACCGACCGCAACAACATTCGTTTCTCTTACACTTACAACGATGTGAAGTCGATGCAGTTCAACTCTAACAACCACAAGCACAACTTCAACCTGGCAGGTGCTTTCGACATTGCCAAGAACCTGAAGTTGAACTATTCGGCTACCTATCTGAACCAGTACATCAAGAACCGCCCGTACCGTATCACCCGTATCGTGCAGAACTACTCCGGTATGTTCACTTCATTCACTGACGTGAAGGCTATCCGCGAAAGCACCAGGACCAGTCTTGGCTATGTGAACAGCGTATGGGCAGGCAATGGTGGTTCCAGCAACACGCTGACTCCCGACGAGCAGTGGCTCTACCCCATTTTAGGTTCATCTTCGCTGGTTAGCGAATACTTCTGGAACATCCTCGGCCGTACTCAGGAAGAGTACCACAACCGCTTCATCGCCAGCGTCAACCCCACATGGGAAATCATCCCCGGCCTGACCTTGAGCGCACGTGTTGCTACCGACCTTACCTCTGACAAGCAGGAGAACAAGAACTATTCTGAGAACTCACACCTGTTCTCGTCAGACGGTCATTACAGCGACTACTACGGACTGCAGAACAGCCGCTACGAGATTGTCTACGGCGATGCTATGCTGAGCTTCGACAAGATCTTCGCTGAGAAGCACAACATCCAGGCCACCCTCGGCTACAACGCCCGTCAGGAGTCTTACTCCCTCTCCAGCGTAGGCACTAGCAACGGTCTGAGCCAGGAGAACTGGTTCAACCTGAATGCTTCGGTAGGCACCAAGAGTGCAGGCGCCGGCGAGTCTCACCTGCTGCGCACCGGTGCTTTCGCCACCGCTACCTACGGCTTCGACAACTGGGCATATCTGGAAGGTTCTATCCGCAACGAGAAGACTTCTACCCTGAAGAAGGGCAACAACTCGTTCTGGTATCCCTCTGTCAGCGCATCGTTCATCTTCACCGAGATGCTGAAGCAGAACAACCCCTCTTGGTGGGACTATGGAAAGCTGCGCGTCAGCTATGGTATCGTGGGTAACGACCCGGGTGTCTATTTTGCCCCCAACGCCTTCAGCCAGGGCACACTGCAAGTTCAAGGTGGCGACATCGTTTACAACTACATCGACACAAGCGTAGGTAACGAGTCTCTCCGTCCTGAGAAGAAGAAGGAATTTGAAATCGGTATCGAGAGCAAGTTCTTCAAGAACCGCCTCGGCTTCGAGTTCACCTATTATAACAACGACATCCAAGACCAGCTCCTGCCCACCACATCAGCAGCAGCCATGGGTGCTCGCAGCATGTGGATGAACATTGGCGACCTGACCAACAAGGGTATTGAGTTCGCAGCCTACGGCACTCCCGTTGAGACAAGAAACTTCCGTTGGGATCTCCGTGGTAACATCGCATGGAATAAGAACGAAGTAAAGAAACTGGCCGATGGTCTCGACGTCCTCTCGCACGCTAACTGGGACAACGGTGCAGCCACACTCGAATCACACGTCGGCGAGCCGATGGGCGACTTCTACAGCTATGTTCACAAGCACCTCTATCGCATGAGCGACGGTTCGCTAATGTCAACAGGTGAAGAACTCGACAAGGTTCTCGAAAATGGTTCACTCTCCATTCAGCAGGATCTCGGCAAGCTCACTCAGGACGGTCTCTATGTGACCGACACTTCCAAGCGTCGCAAGGTGGGCAATGCCATGCCTAAGTTGGTTGGTGGTTTTGGCACCACACTGACATGGAAGAACTTCACGCTCGACATGGCCTTCGACTTCCGCGTTGGTGGCGACGTCATCAACCAGCCGTGGCAGTACTACATGGACACTGGTATCATTAAGGATGCCGTTGGTGTTCGCGATGCCCAGAGCGGCGGTCTCTTCTACTACAGCACAGCCGACGACGTGAACCAAAAGAGTACGATTGTACCCATTAGCGCTCCTTCTGGCTACAAGCGTGGCGAGACTCAAGTTGACGGCCACTACGTATGGGACAACGGTGTCATCCAGCAGGGTGTCAACGCCGATGGAACTCCCAACAAGGACATCGTCACACAGTTCGAAATCAACGACATGCAGTATGGTTGGGGTACCAGCTCCACCCAGAGCTATGAGGAAGCTGTTCAGGACAACAGCTACGTGAAGTGCCGTGAAATCAGCCTGGGCTACACGCTGCCTCGCGCATGGACCCGCAAGTTCTCTTGCGACAACATCACCATTTCGGCATTTGCCCGCAACCCGTTCTACATCTATCGCGCCCTGAAGCTGTTCGATGCTGAAACAACCGATGGTACCAGCTGGATCTACCAGGCACAGGTCGGTGGTTCTACTGCCAGCGCCCGCACCTTCGGTGTATCGCTCCGCGCAAGCTTCGGCGGTACCGCCAAGAAGAAAAAGGCTTCTGCTGCCGTCGTACAGTCACAGCCCAGATATGTAGAGAAGGTGGTTGAGAAGGTGGTTGAAAAGCCCGTCATCAAGGAAGTGATCAAGGAAGTGGTCAAGGAAAATGTCGAGAAGGTTCCTGGCACCTGCATTGCCAACTTCGGTGTCAACTCCGCTGAGATTCGCAACACTGCTGACCTTGATGCCATCCCCGCCGGTTCGACTGTTGAAATCGTCGGTTACGCATCACCCGAGGGAGCTAGCAATGCCAATATGACTCTCGCACAGCGCCGCGCTGACTCAGTAGCCAAGTATCTGGAGAAGAAGGGTGTGAAGGTTGCCCGCAGCACTGCTAAGGGTGAAGACCTCTCCGACTTCCGTATCGCTATCGTAACTGTTAAGTAATGCTTAGAAGTTATCGGACTTTCATTAAACATTATTTTAATCATCAAAATAAGAACGAATATGAAAAAGATATTTTTTATGGTCTTTGCAGCTGTGGGACTTATGACGCTTGCTTCTTGCTCTGACTCAGACTACGATGAGAAGTACGCAGACCCCTCCAAGACCTCTACAGTGGGTGTCCCGCAGGTGTTCACGGGCATTCTTCAAACCGGCAACACCTGGATGAACCCGGTATATTTCCGCTACTATACCCAGTCAACCACATCCGGATGTTTCTCAGGTGTGATTGGCAATTCCAACGGCCGTGGTCGTTTCCGTGGCGCCAGTGAGGGTTATTTCAACACCCGCTGGATGGACTTCTACAACATGCTTACCCAGTATCGTGTGCTGGAGAACGCCTACAACAATCTTCCCGACGGACAGAAAGATGCCAACAAGATTTTCCTCCTGTTGGGCCGTAGTGTGATGCAGGCACAGCTTCACGAGGTACTCTCTATCTGGGGCGACGCTCCCTACAAAGGTGCCGGTACCTTGTGGATGGATGGTGACTATGCAAGAGCTAAAGCAGACATCGTTTATGATGACGACGTTGAAGTTTACAAGCAGATACTTGATGACCTGAAGGAAGTAGGCGACTACTTTGCCGCCGGCAACCTGAG
>JAEEGF012146950.1_pt1 | contig 19476 bp, 18 predicted proteins | sample 9134171 | NCBI WGS metagenome assembly JAEEGF01 (sample SAMN16246542, study PRJNA631951) | gut metagenome | biome: gut microbiome; feature: rumen; material: AP-attached | host: Bos | place: Iran: Karaj | collected 2018-10
TTATCGAAGAACGGATGGTGCAGTTCGGTATCGCCATTCCAATAGTCGTCGCTATAATACCATTCGGCTTTTAAATCTCCGGCATAGTATGTCACTCCGTCGTATGTAAAAGAGGTGTCCTCGGTAGTGTCGTTGGGAAAGCCTTGTGCATTTCTTACCCCTGTTATACCTCCAAGTGTCACATACTCACTCGTAGGCGTGGGCGTAGGGGTCTTTGTTGCCTTTGGTGTAGGCGTTTTGGTAGGCTTTGGAGTGTTTGTGGGTTTAGGAGTATTCGTAGGCTTGGGTGTATTGGTAGCAGTAGGAGTGGGCGTGTTTGTAGGTGTAAGAGCAGGGATAGCCTCGTTACTTATCACAAGACCGCATACCGTACAGTACGTTGTGATAAGACCTTCATGCTCTACTGTGGCAGGGCTTACAAGGGTATCGAGGGTATGCTCTTTTTTCTCAAGGGCTACGGTGTATGTCTCTCCGCAAAGAGAACAGGTATACGTATCAGAGCCTTCTGTTTCGCACGTACTCTCTACGTGCTCTGTAATCGCATAGTCATGAGTGCAGGGTGTAGGAGTAGGTGTATTTGTAGGGGTTGATGTTGCGGTAGGAGTAGGAAGAAGCGTAGGCGTAGCTGTCGGTACAGGAGTGTTTGTAACCGTAGGCACGGGAGTATTAGTAACGACAGGAGTAGACGTTGCTACGGCTTTTTCGGTAGGGGTAGGGATAGTGCTTACTGTGTTCGGTTTTCCCGCACAGCCCGCAAGGGTGTTGAGTGCAAGTGCTGTAAGGATAAGAGTTATGATTGTATGTTTGGTACGCTTCATAGAACGCCTCTCTTTCTTCTTCGTATTTGCATATACATAGGGAAATATATACATAGGAGAATTTTAAAGGTGAAGTCATGGAAATACAGATTATTATAGCATAAAATGCAGGAAAGTATCATAAAATTATGATTAAAATAAAGAGCGGAACAATCCGCTCTTTATATAGTTACCTGTTTTACAAACATTTATTCATCATGCTTAGACCTGATGGTTAGGTATCTTATCAAAGCGTAAAATACTTGAACAACAATGAATATTACAATTACATTCCATCGCAGAAATGTTAGAAAGTCAGCAAACCAAACAAGTAAGGCGAGGGTTATCAATGCTGTAAGAACACTGATCTTGTCAGCGAAGTATTTTATATAAAACTTTCCGATATTGAACAGTATAAGGACGATTATGGCAAGGCTTCCACCTAATACAGCTATGAAACTGAGACCCGCCAGTAAACCCGGAGCTATAGTATTTAGCACCTGATATGGGATGATATCGTGTAACGACCATGATGCAGAAGCAAGTAAAATAGCCTTTTCAAACAGGAATGCGATGAAAGTCCAAATGAGTTTTAGTGCTGTGAGAATATCCGACGAAAACCTTGGCGAGCGTATTGCGGTCAGTATTGTAACGATGAAGCCGTAAAGAACACTGCCGAATGTAAGGGCGTAAAGATTATTACGCTTAGTGGTATAAGCAGCGCCAAGCTCTTGCATTTTGCGTTCGTAAGCATCTTTTTGCTCACAGACGTTCTTTTCAAATTGCTCCTTAAGAAGGTTCTTGGTATCAACAACCTTTTCTTCTGCAAGAGAATCAATGCGGGATTGCTCTTCATCATATTGCTCTTTAGCTTGTCGTTCGCGGGCATTAGCCTCATCAATACTCGTTTGAAGTTCAGCAACCTTTTCCTGATACCGCTTATTATACGTTGATACCAAGCCTTTGAAGGTCAATACGATCTGCTGCAATTCTTTGTTCTTTAGTTTTAAACGCTCGTTCTCTTTCAGCACTAAGTCTGCGCTGCTCAGTATCCCTATTTTGTCGTTCAGAGATACGACGGTTTCGCTTTTCTCCTGAAGCTTTTTCATTAGAGTCGAGTTCTCGAATGAAAGCTTCTGTATCTTTTCTATATCCGAGGGTCTGCCCTGATTCTTCAGAAATTCCAGTTCGGCTGAGCTCTCGTTCAATTCCGTTTGCAATTTCCGAATCGTCTCGGATTGCTTTTGCATTATCGAGTCCGGCTGTAACGGATTCGAGCTCGGTATAGTATTGTTTGAGTTCTGCAGCTCGTTTACGTTTAGCTCTGAGTTTTGCAAGTTTGAGTTCATTCTGTCTATTAAATTCACTGGTAAGGTCCTCCTTGTTTACTTTCATCCCTGCGAAAGTCTTTTCTATATTGCTATCACGCACTTTGTCACCTTTATCATTTTGAAACACAAGATGTTTTCGGGATTCTTCCCACTGCACCGACCAACCTTTTTCTTCCATACCCATAATAAACTCATTACGACTACAGGACTTTGGAACGACTTCTACGAGAGCAATAGCACAGTCAGCAACATAACTCTTTTTGGTTTTGTTAAGGAGAAGATTGTATTTGTCTTTGCTCCAAGCGGTAACCTCAAACTGTTCGATAGCAGTTCCATCAAAGTGACGACCTTTCTCAGCAATGGTTAAACCGCGGTTAAAACATAGTGTGTTGGTAAACTCTTTCTGACGTTCCAAGTCTCGCTTCGTTTGATGAAGTTTCTTACCATCAATGTATGAAACACTATTTGTGACAATGTGACAGTGCAGGTGGTCTTTATCTTGGTGAACGCCCATAACACACTGATGGTCTGGGAAGAATTTCTCGACAAATTCCTTTCCGATTTCGAGAACTTCGGCAGGAGTGACCTTTTCATCCTTATGGAACGATATGAGGTTATGAGCATACATCCTTCCCGAATCTTTATCCCATAACTTCTTTTCTTCGAGCCATGTCCTGTAAACTTCATCATAGGTGATTGTTTCAGCAGGGTATGGTCCGGTAATCTCGACATAACCTTCTTTTATCTTTTCATCACGGAGAACGTATTCGAGAATATTTTTCATAGCTCCGTGACTTTTTGTTGACCGATTAATGACCTTATTGATTGCCATATATCTTCACCTTCCTTTCTCAAGTCCTTTAACTGTACAGATAGTCTCAAAAGAGTTTCTTCAGTAGGTAGATCGCCTTGACCGTTAGCAACGTGAGCCATCTGATTGATATTGGTACCAAGACTTCTGATATGCTTTTCATAATCTGCAAAGTTCTTGCTGATTTCTTTCAGGACGGCGATTCCATCAGACGGAGTTATGGGGATTCCACGGACTGCACTAATAATGTATGCCTGCTGAGAAAGACCAGACTCTTGAACTTTGGTTTGTAGGTCAGCGTATTCCGATTTATTCATTCGTACGGTGACCGCTTTACTTCTTTTACGCTTTATTTTATTCATAATGTGTAAACTCCTTTGCATTTAGTGATACATAGGGTGATACATAGAGTGTGCATATGATGTGCATAGTGTGATACATGGGGTGATACACTATATGTATATTTATCTCCGAAGGACTTTTTTCGATGGAACGATGCTTTGTGGCAAGCCATAATGCGAAACTTGCCTAATAACCTATAGCCGATTTGGAAGCTTAGGCGGTCGGCGTAGGGTTATTTGTGGCCTTGCGATTTAACCCTGGAAGAAGATGACTGATGGCCGAGTGAGAGCCGGAATATTGCTTCCGAAAAGGAAGGAATGTTCTGCTCGAACGATGGTCAAACGGAGATGAAGCATAACAGTCCGGTGGACTGTTTGCTACATCGTAGTGTTCAGACATCGACTGAACAGGGAAGAAATGATATCGGTGCGAAAGCAGCGAGTTCATTTCTGGTAAATCGCCTTGTCCGAATGAGGGACTGTTGAGTTTCCGTATTCTTCGGGGAGAAGAATATGAGAAACTAAATAGTCCCAACATAAGGACAAGCACATCCGAGGATGAAGATTATATTTCCAGTTCAAAGATGATACGACCGGAGCGGTAATCTTCCATGAATCTTCGTAAAGCATATTCGAGGGTGACGGAAGAGAAAGGAATGTTCTTGTTAAAAGATTTCCATTCTTCCGCAACGTCTTTATCAATGGTGAAAGATTTTCTGGTGGTACCATCCTCGGACTTCTTCATACGGATAACGGTAGGCTTTATAACAGGAGAAACACCCTCTGATGTTTTGTGCCATCCGTTTTCGTATCCCCTGTCTTTAAGCAATCCAGTAAGGTAAGAGTAGGAGAAGCCGCAGCGCATGTAATCCTGAAAATCATTTCCGGTATGCCCCTTGGAATCGTCTATCATCTGGAGCAGTTCAGCATCGGATTTTTGTTGTGCCTCTTCTTTGGTCGTTATGGAAGTGGAGTGGGTATTTACACCCCTTGTAACACTCTCTGTTGCTGTAGTGGTTGTGTTGTGTGTAGCCATTGTTATTCCTCCTTGGCATAGTGTGATGCATTTAATGGTTCATACGTTGTAGATTCTTTAAATTTCGGCGTTCATAAGCTCTTCAAGTTTACTTTCAATCATTTCACGAGGAAGCATATTAGCCTGTCTCTCGGGTCTTCTTGCGTTCTTCCAATCGGAAGGTTTAAAGATATGACCGGAAGTGTTATGAGCATTAATCCACGCACATTTTTCTTCAACATTTTTGTCATTGAGTGCAGGAATGTCCCAACGACCTAAACGGTATCCCATAATACAGGAATTAAGAATTGACCATTCTATATCTCGAGGATGTGCTCTCATAGCATTAAGGTTAAGTTTCATCCAGAAGATTTCCCAATCGGCTTCGGTTCTTAAAACATCCGTAAGTTCCTTTTTGCCTCTGTAAAGACGAAATTCCTCAATGTTTTTGAATGGTTCTGTATCAAAATGAGCAATTTCATATTCAGCACCTTCAACGGTGACCTTATCTGTGGTGAAACTGTTTCGGATTGGTTTACGTTTCATATCAAAGTCCATACGAATATGTCTGGTTACAGGTTTCACACTAAACGGCTTACCCTGAGAGAGCTCTTTGAAGGGAGTCCACTCATCTTCAACGTAATCAACAGTTCCTGTACGACTAAGAACCTTTTTCATAAGCCAAAGACGATCTTCGTAAGAATCCGATTCATAACCTGATTTGGTTGAATTATGAGCGCATACACCATCATAACCATCGCGTTCCTTACAACGGAGGGACACATTTCCTCTTGTGGTAAAGTTCACAAGGTCGTCCTGATGATGTTTTGCTTCCCAAAGTTCGGGGTTTCCATCTGTAAGGAAACTGCGGGCTGCTTCCATATATTTTCGAAGGCCATAAAGGTCAAGCTTTTTTAAAATATCTTCAGGACAGTTGGAGATAAAACCATCCGTTGTTACAGAACAGCTCATGTAACCGAGCTCCTGAATCTGATTTTGAGCAGCTATGAGTTCAACCTGAACAATGGAAGTAATCATCATTGCCGAGACAGGGTTTGTAATTGCCGAGCATCCGAGGTTTTCCATACGTTCTTTGAGGGCAGTCCAAGAAGATTTTTGAATAACATTCTGAGAAGTCTTCCCATATCCGCTGCATACCATCGTTTTCAAAATCAGTTCTTCCAAAGAACCCTTACCTATCTCATGCTTGGCACGGTTACGGTCAATAACCAACTGTTTAACAGCTTCAGCAAGAGACCTTGATTCTTGAGAATAATCCTTGACATAGCGAACATTGAGAAAATAACCTCTGTCACAATAAACGTGAGCACCAAGTTTTAACGCAAGCCATACATAAGGTCCCGCAACGTAAACACCATCCACACCTTCAGAAGTCAATGGATATACAGGAATACCATCAACATTTATAGGAATACACGGGTACTTAACATTTTCCGGAAACTCAAAACGGACATACCCGACAAATGGAGTAATAGGGTTGATGCCGCCAATACCAGTAAAGTCAGCAAGAGTTAAGTCTCGGCGTATCACTTCACTGCGGACAGGACTTTCCCAGTCAATATCGGGTACGAGACACATTGCAGTAGGATATGCATTCTGCAGGTCATAGTCGAATGTTGGAAAGGAGAAATGACCAACTTCGGTACAGATGTTATAACCACCGTGATAAGCACGTGAAGCATAATGCTGGATGGTATTTGCATCGTTAGAGATAGGTTCAAGGCTTGTTGCTTCAACAAAACCGGGGCGGTCTTGATTCTTAACTTTTCCATGGTTGACTTTTTCAAGCCCACGATATACGCGGTTAAATTTTTCTGTAGAATTACATTCCAAATATTTCATCATAGTTTCCTTCATTACGGTTGCTGCGGCACTTGTTATAGTTACGGGCAAAGTATTGTTATATCCGTATAACGCCGATGCATACAATACTGTAAGAACGCTGTCTGTAGCTGCATATTCCATATAAAGAAGAGGATTATCGGTAAGTAAACCTTTCATGTGTTCTTTTTGCGAAGAATCTATATCAACCTTTTCTACACCGAGAGCTTCACCAAGGTCTTTTAACTTTTTCTTACCGGCGGGAGCATGACACATAGTATCAGCGACAGATAACGAGATAGGATAAATGTAAGTATTATTTACATTCTTAAAACTCTTACAACAGTATCTGACTGGCTGAAGCGAAACCAAACCACCCTGAACATCGATTAAATATCGAAGAAGGTTTTTCTCATCATATGAAAGAGCAGAAAGGTCAACTTTTCCTGCGTGACATACAACACAAACTTTTATACTAACCACAAGAGAATAATCGAGATAAGTACGAAACCAAACCCAATCGCGTTCAGAACTCTTAGCATCCTTATCAGGCATTTCTTCAATAAGTTCGTGAGTAAAACCGTTATCCCGGTAAACATATTTACAAGATGTACGAGCTTCCTGAACATCACTTGTAACGACTACGATAGGCTTATGTGTTTCATCATCCCACGCGTTACAGTAGGCATATCTTCTGATTTCACGAATATCAACAGCTTTGTATTTACCAAGATGGTCTAAAATACAACCGAGAGCATCCGTAAAAGAAAGGTCGTTCTCACCATCTTTTAGAAAGACAAACTCAACAAGATCTTCACCATCTACTAAAGCGTATTGCCAGGAGAGCATCTCTCTATCCGTTTCAAGATTTTCCCATTCAGAATCGTATCCTATTAGAAGACAAGGGTTATCTTTTCTTGTAGCTGTCAGAGAAGGATATTCTGAGAAAGAGGATAAAGCAGGAAGGTTCTTTTCGTTTTCAGAGGAGTGGCTTATAGACTTGCCCCCCTCGTAAACTGAGGGGGTCAAAAGCAAGTCTTGCTCTCCCAAAGTTCTTTTTGACCCCGTGCCGGAAGCCCAGTTTTTACAGGGCTTCTGGCACATATCCGATGACGACTTTTTTGAAAAGTCGTCAATGAACTGTTTCAAATTTCGTTTTCTGGTATAGAGAATGAAACCTTCTTTTTCTTTAATCTGTCCATTAGAACGATATTGTCCGAGACTTTCTTTTGTCCAACCGTTTGCTGTTAAAACGTTAATTGCCTGATATTCTTGAATAGGTGAAGTGGTTTGAGGTTGTAAAGCTAAATTTGTGTGTATCATAGAGTCCTCCTACTCTGTCCGCAGGTAACAAAAGACTGTTACCTCGACTGTTTGGTTGGGATTTCTCCGTGAATGTATGGATTTTTGGTAGGTGAAGGTGGTCAGAAAGACCTTGGAATATTTGTTGTCAAGATGCGAATACAGGACACGACGGAAGCCTTTCCACGGGACATGGCAACTCTGTGCCCGACATGCTTGACAGGCTTGAGACGATGATGCTGATGGGGATGGATATCCCGCTCGCCGCGGTGAGAAAACAGGTGGCATCGGCCATTGACATAATGGTGCATCTGGGAAGGCTCCGCGACGGCAGCAGAAAAGTGCTTGAGATTTCTGAAGTTGTGGGTATGAACGAAGGCGATATCGAATTAAACCCGCTCTATGTTTTCAAAGAAGACGAAGATATCGTAGAAAACGGGGACGGGATCGCGGTGGTCGGGGAATTGAAAAGGACAGCGAATCCACTGGTGAAGCGCGGGAAACTGAAGCGCGCGGGGATCAGATGGGAAGATGAGGCATGAAGGCGGACAGACCGGTAAAGACCGGAAGATCCGGATACAGATATTTTAAATATTGTCTTACGGGAATTTTGATCTGTTTTATCACAGCATTTCTTTTCTATGATCTTTCTGTTGTTTCGGTAGCTGTGTTTGCGGCAGTCCCTTTCATAGTCAGGACCATAAAGAAAAAAAACGAAGAAAAAGAACGATGGGATCTTAACGTGGCATTTGCGGATGGACTGAAGTTCGTGAAAAACGGGCTGGCAGCTGGATATTCCGTCGAAAAGAGTCTTGGTTTTGCCGCGGAAGAACTTGGAAAACTCTACGGCTCAAACGCTTTGATAACCCGGGAATTCAGAAAAATGCGCTCAAGGATGCATATGGGGATACCTGTCGAGGAAGCGGTCGCGGAGTTTGCCGAAAGAAGCGATGTGGAGGATATCAAAGAATTCTCTGAAGTCTTTGCGGTCCTTAAAAGGACCGGCGGGAATCTTTCGGGAGTCATAAAGCAGAGTGTGACCAATCTTCAGGAAAAGATAGATCTGAGGCGGGACATCAACATCGTTGCCGCTGAAAAGCAGGGTGAATTCAGGATCATGTGCTTGATCCCGTATGGGATACTTGCATATCTGAGGTTTTTTTCTCCGTCACTCTGTGAGCCGTTGTACCACAACACGGCAGGCGTGCTGTTCATGACGGGAGCTCTTGTAACATATGCTTTTTGTATCCGGCTCGGAAACAGGATACTTTCGGACAGGATGAAAGAATGAAGATAGCTGAACGGCTTTTAAGTGAAAACAGGATAATGGCGGCAATGAACCTGTATCCGGGGAAAAGCAGGAAAGACGTCGTTTCGATCCTCGCAGAGGGGCTTTCAAAAAGGATCAGACTGATACTTTTGGTTTCCGTCCCGGTGGTCGTGCTATTCGCTGCGGCAGAGTTTAAACAGCGGGGAGAAACAGGAGACCCGTTCCTGATAGAACGTGAGAATGTCAATGGTGACGACAGGCTTGTTGATGTGAGGATAGAGACCGACGAAGGCTGGAAAAACGGGACTGTGAGCATTTCCACAATGTCGATGAGCGACGAAGAGATAGATGCCATGGAAGTTCAATGTGAAAAAGCGCTTGACGATCTGGTGCCGGGGACAAATCCTTCTTTTTCAGAGGTCTCGGAACGGCTTGTGTTTCCTGACACACTTGACGGGTTTCCCGTAGTTCTCAGCTGGACTACCGATGCTCCGGAAATCATAGCGCGTGACGGAACGGTAAAAAACGAGGATCTTTCGCAGAGCAGAAATGTACTGATAAAAGCAAAGGTTACCTATGGAAATGAATTCCGGACATACGAAAGAACTGTGACTGTGGTGCCGGGAGAAAAGGATTCTGAATGGCAGGCAAGACAGGGGATAAAAGAGATCGAGCGAATAGAAGGCGAAGGGCGAAGCTCGGAACGGTTTTCCATACCTGACAGTATCCTCGGTATGAGGGTCGAAGTCGAAAAGAAGGGCAGGATACCGTATATCGGACTCGGCATCATGTTTTCTTTCGCCGCGTCACTTTATCTGTACAGTTCATATTTCAGCGGATTAAAAACAAAACGTAAGAAAAGACTTAAAAACGCAAAAACCGATTATAAAGGCTTTGTGTCAAAACTGACCTTGCTGCTGGCGGCTGGGATGGCACTGAGGCAGGCATGGAAAAAACTCTCGCATGATTATTCCGAGGGAAGGAAAAAAACAGGAATGCTCGCGCAGGTATTAAAGGTGTCGGAGCAGGAACTTGAAAACGGGGAGTCCGAGCCTGAAGTATATGAGAGATTTGGGGAAAGAATGGAAGATATCTCATATCAAAGGCTCGCTTCAATACTTAGCCAACAGGTAACAAAGGGGGTGAACGATCTGAATGCCACGTTGACTGCGGAACTTAAGGAAGTAGTGGCAAAAGAAAGAGAAGAAGTCAGGATAAGGGGTGAGGAAGCAGGCACCAGGCTTCTTGTCCCTATGATGGGAATGCTCATCATAGTATTTGCAATTCTATTAATGCCTGCGTTGACATCATTTTAGAACAATACAGGGGGGCAGAAATGAACGAAAAAGAAAAAAAGAAAAAATTCCGCGTGTCTGCGGTCGGGGTGGTCGAGATTGTGCTGATCCTCGTCGTGCTGATAGCACTGGTCCTTATCTTCAAGGACAACATCACGAGTCTGGTGACCAATGCTTTTGACAAGATCAATTCGAATGCGGGAAAGATCATTAAATAGGCCCGCAGGCGGAAGCATAACGGTCTTTCTCACTTTGATGCTGTTGATAATGCTGTCTTTTGTATTTACGACACTCGAAGCGGCAAGGATAACCGCCGCAAAGTCGTATCTTGCAATGCTGTCGGAAATGGCTTCCGACTCACTCCAGGGTTCCTACTACTACCCGCTTTTTTCAGAGTACGGACTTCTGGCAGTGGATGGGGGCTATGGGAGTACAGATCTGTCAAAGGAGAAGGTTGATCTGTTTCTGAACGACCTCCTGGAGCATTCTACGGAAAAGACATGGCGGGGGCTGATCACAGCGAACGATCCGGAAACGGAGACAAAGGAGATCGAAACATTGCTCACGAGCAGCGATTGTGCGTTTGCGGACCAGATAAGGCAGGAAGCGGTATACGAAGGCGTGGATCTTATTCTTTCAGGATTCAGCGACAAAACTTTACTTAATGCGGCTTCGGATATCAGCGCACTTATCGACAAGCAGGAGAGCGCCATGAAGGCTGCCGGCGAGGTTTCAAAAGAGGTACTGAAGCTTATGATGTATGTGGACGGAGTGAAGACCGGAGAAAACGGACTGATCGTAAGTAAAGAGGGTGATCTTCTTGCGGCCGGTGGTTTTCTAAAAACACTTGGCGTGAAAGACGTCACATATATGCAGTCTACATATGGGAATATGAGAGTATTTGAGGCTGTGCGTTCCGGCATATATTATCCGGGAACAGCGTGCCCCAGAGTCATTTCCGACATAGGAAAATATGAAGAAAAGACAGAACTCATAAAAAGCACCGGGACAATGATAAAAAACCTGGAGGACCGGATAGAAACACTCATGAGCGAGCTGTCTTCGATAGATCTTAATGTTGAAGGTGAAGCAAAGCAACAGGTCGAAGAAAGGCTTGAGGAATTGAGACGCGAGATGTATTCCGCCAAAGCCGTGATCGAAGAGGAGAAAATGAAGCTTAAGGAGTATGAGAGCGAAAAAAAGGCGCTTGAAGGATCCATAACGCAAATCTATAACTCGGTCAGGGCCATGTTAAAAGGTTCGGAAGATATGATAGGCGTTACTGAGGAAGCAGTGAAAACTTTGACTGTGAAACAAAAAACGGCAAAGGAAGCCGCAGATGTTTATGAAATGGCTGCAGAGGCTCTGAGCACAAAGTATGACGGACTGCTCGACGGATTTAACGATGAAGCTGAGGGGCTTGACGACGCTTTTCAAAAAAAAGACCTTGGATACGATGTAAATGCTATGATACAGACTCTTAAAAACAACAGGCAATGGCTGGGAAACTGCAGACTGCCGGAACTTGATCTGAAACAGCCTGCCAGGGTGAAACAAAATATCGAGACTGTCATGAATGCCATGGACTACATCCACTACAACGGGTTCAAGTTTGACTATGGCAAGATCAGGACATCTTCAGCCACAGGGCAGGATGTGAAAAAGGTCATCACGGATATACTCGGTTCGGGAATACTTGGAGTTATTGGGGTTGAGAATGTTTCCGATGCAGAGATCACCGGTGAGGACCTTGTGTCAGGAGGTGCAGGGAACAGCTTTGCCACAGATGTATGGGGTGCATTTGATGAGATGAAAAGTCTGTTCGAAACAAACGATATAGGAGACATCATCGATACGGCAGTAAGAGGCATGACCGATGAGCTTATGACTGAAATCTATCTTAGGAATAATTTTTCCTTGTACTCAAAGGAGCGAAACGATACCAGACTAAAGTACGAGCGGGAATATGTGCTTTTTGGGGACCCTAAAGATAAAAGTAATCTGAATGCTGCTGCTTTGAGACTTACAGGGCTGAGGACCGTGTTCACATTTGCCGCGCTTATGTCTGACGGTCTGCGAAATGCGCAGGCTGAGGCACTTGGAGAACTGGTGGCCGGACTTACCGGCATCGCGCCGCTCTTATATGTGGTCAAATATACGATACTCATCGTATGGGCCATAGAGGAAGCTTTGATAGAGGTATGCGCTTTGTTCAAAGGAAAGCCTGTCAGGCTGTTTCAGCGCGCCGGACGTGTGGCGATCGATGAGCTCCTCATGATGACACCGGCTTATATCCAGGTGAAAGCAGAAGGCGTTGATGACATGGGAGGCGCTAAATATCCTGACTATGTCACGGTGCTCTCGTTCTTTGTCAACAGGAAACGGAAGAACGACCGTATGATGGATCTTATTCAGGAAAACATGCGCTATCGTTTCAGAGATACCTTCAGGATACGTAATTGCATCACAAATGTTGATTTTGAAATGTCATATGCTTTTATCAGAAAGTTTGACACCGGATTTTTCGGGCGTGATGTCTATGATATGACATACGCTGCACATATGGACTATTTAAACTGAAGTTTTTTTACTGCGCTCCCGATGTGTTCTGCTGTCTGTTCTATTCTTATTGTCATATCTTAATTTGATCTGGGCTTTTGTCAGGCCTGATCTCCCCTAAATGAATTGATGAACAGAATAAAAAAAGCAGTTTCTCCCGGATGGAAAGACACATAATGTAATATCCCAATGATACGACATATTATCCCAAATAGAACAGACAACAGAGCGCATTCGGAGCGCACAAAAGCTTCACTTACCGTGGAAGCATCCATGGTATTTACGTTATTCTTTTTCACTGTCTACTTGTTCTGGCAATGCTTTCTGCTCATATTCTTTGAGCTGAGCGTTGCCGACGGAGTCGGAAAAGCTTCGAGAGCCATGGCAAACATAGGCTATGCGGAGCGAAGATTGGCCGGTGAAGACGCAGAAGATCTTGCTGTCCTTTATCTTCCCGAACTCCTTCTAAAAGTCGAAAGCCCCGACTATGTCACATGGAAAGTCATCCTTTGTACTTCCGATGACGGAGGGGCGGTAAACATTCTTGTACGATACAATTTTTTATGCATTGCTCCACTGTTCCCGGAGTTCTCGCTTCCTGTCCATCAGGCCTTCAAGGTCTATCCTTATATCGGAGTCTATGACGAGGACAAGCTTGAACAGAGCAAAGAAGACGGGCAGGAGGGGAACGATGAAGACGATGATGGGGATGTAGTCTACATCACACGGACCGGCAGAGTCTATCACGAATCTAAGACATGTACGTATCTGAAAACGTCGGTGTCGGCCGTGGCCGCGGAGCAGGTGGCATATGAAAGAAACTCGTCCGGAGGGAAGTATTATGAGTGCAGTGCGTGTAAGGACTGCACTCATACCGGACTTGTATATATCACGGAATATGGAGACAGATTTCACTATTCCGTGAAGTGTTCAAAAATACACAGAGACATAATTGAGATACGGCGGTCTGAGATAGGAGACCGCCCGGCATGCAGTAAATGTGGAAGGTGATCATATGACGATCGTGGAAATAACGGCAACGGCTGTCATGGCTCTCGCGATGGCTTTTTTATCAGTCGAGGACATACGCTTTAAAAGCATAAACATAATTGCGGGATTTGCACTGGCAGCGGCAATGGCGGGCTTTTCGTTCTGGCACGGGAACGATGCGGTAAAACTGGTCGTCGGGTGCATTCCGGGTATCGTTGCTGCGGTCCTTTCGGCTGTGACACGTGGAAAGCTGGGCATCGGGGATGCGATAGTGATATTGGCTGTCGGGATATGGTGTGGCATAGACAAGACCGGACTGATACTGATGATAGCGCTTGTCTGTGCGGCACTTGTGGCCGCTGTCCTTCTCGTCATAAAAAAGGCGACAAGAAAGACGGCGCTTCCTTTCATACCGTTTATTTTTGCGGGGTATATAACATGCGAGATATTAAGCAGGCTGCAATGAAATTCAGGACGGCCGCTTCATTTACCGTTGAAGCGGTGTTTGTTGTGAGCGCTGTGTGTATAGTATTGCTTGTCATGATCAGATATACGCTTGAACTTTACCAAAAGGCTTCCGACCTTGCGGATACATGCAGGGAGGGCGCAAAGGAGATCACAAGTGTACTAAAGGTCATGCGCCTTGAGAGACTTGTGGGGAAGGTATTGGGGGATTAAGATGGACGGACTTCTGGATGCTGTTTATGAAAAAGAATGGATGGAGAATTACCTGAGGGTCAGGCTGGAACGCACCGAAGACAGCGAATATGAGGAAAAGATGCTGTCATTCAACAATATCCCGGGTTTTCTTCAGTTTGAGACTGCAGTCACGGACGGATCTGACACATACAGATACAAGGTGACGGGAAAGAAGCCGCTTTCCGCTGTTTTTCAAGCATTGCCCATAAGAGAATGGCATCTGAAAAAGATACTGAACTGCCTTATAGAAACCGTCGAGCACGGAAGGGAATACCTTATCTGCGACAACGATCTGGTGCTTGAGCCTGAGGACGTGTTTGTAAATTTAAACGATTATACAGTTGAGATTATGTGCCTTCCGGGCTTTGGAAAAGATTTCAGGGAAAGCATGGAAAAACTGCTGGAATTTATGCTGAACCGGGTGGATTATGATGACAAAAAAGCCGTGGAACTGATCTATGACTGTTACGTGCTGGCTCTTAAAGAAGAAAACGGCCTGAAAGCGCTGAAAGACAGGATCCTTAAAGGGGAAGAAAGTGAACCCGATATTGTGCCGGAGCAGAAGACGGCTTTTGCAAAAGAGGTCTTCTGGGATGATGATACAGAAGAAGATACTGAAGAGGAACATTCGGGCTTTATGAAGTGGATCAAAGGCCTGTTTTCAAGGCACAATACGGAAAGGGTGCCTGCGGTCGCGGAAGAAAGGGCCGTGTTTTCTGAGCGCCCGGATATCGTTGATGATGAGCCTGAAACAAGGACTGTGTTTTTGTCACAGAGAAAGGTCGGGTTCACGCCGTATCTTTTTTCCATCGCTACGGGCGAGATGATAAGACTGGAGCACTCGCCGTTTTCAGTGGGAAGCATGCAGGAACATCTCGACCATACAATGAACGGAGAGGGTGTCAGCAGGCTGCATGCCAGACTTTACTCCAAAGACGGCAGCTGGTTCGTATCGGATCTCAATTCAACAAACGGGACCTATGTCAATGAGCGTGCTGTAATGCCCGGAAAAGACATGATCCTGTACAATAACGACAAGATAAGATTTGCAGGAGAAGAGTACGTTTTCAAGAGCGCGAACGCATAAAAGAGATTTCCTCTTGCCTAATCAGCCTTTTTGTGATAACATACATTCACTGATTTTTGAAATCGATTCATGATCTATAAGGAGACATAAAGATGGAAAGAATTAAAACGTTGGAAACAAGAGACCTCTGCGAGAGCGCTAAGAACGGCGGATGCGGCGAGTGCCAGACTTCCTGCCAGAGCGCATGCAAGACAAGCTGCGGCGTTGCAAATCAGAAATGTGAAAAGACTGACCGCAAATAAGTCTTAAGCCTAACGAGATCACAAAGAACAGCCGCCTTTATTGGCGGCATTTCTTTTTCACAGAAAGGATATTATGGTACACCAGTATAAGTTAAACGGATACAATATCGTTCTCGATACCTGTTCCGGATCGGTACACAACGTGGATGATGTGGCTTACGACATCATTGAGATGTATCCGGAAAACTCCGAGGAGGATATCGTAAAGACCATCTTGGACAGATACGGCGACAGAGAGGATGTTACGGAAAAAGATGTCAGGGACTGCATCGGGGATGTAAGAAAACTTGTGGAAAACCACAAACTTTATACCCCGGACACCTTTGAGCCTTTGGCGGGAGAATTTAAAAAGAGGAGCGGAGATGTCATAAAGGCGCTCTGTCTTCATGTTTCCCATACCTGCAATCTGAACTGTGAATATTGCTTCGCGGCTCAGGGAAAATACAATGGTGAGAGAGCCCTGATGAGTTTTGAGACAGGAAAACGTGCCATTGATTTTCTTGTCGCTCATTCGGGAAACCGTCACAATCTCGAAGTGGACTTTTTTGGCGGCGAGCCTCTCATGAACTGGGAGGTATGCAAGCAGATAGTTCAGTATGCGCGTTCCATTGAAAAAGATGTGAACAAGAATTTCCGTTTTACTCTTACCACAAATGGGATGCTGATAGACGATGACGTAATCGAATTTTGCAACAGCCAGATGAGCAATGTAGTGCTGAGCCTTGACGGACGTAAGGAAGTACACGACCGTACAAGAAAAGACTACAGCGGAAACGGAAGTTATGACAGGATCATTCCCCGTTTCAAAAAGCTGGTGGAAGCCAGAGGCAACAAGAATTACTATATGCGCGGCACCTTTACGCACCTTAACACGGATTTCACAAACGACATTTTTGCCATGGCAGACCTTGGTTTTACCGAGCTTTCCATGGAACCTGTCGTTTCAAAGCCTGGCGATCCGCTTGCGCTCACTGAGGAAGATCTTCCCATCCTTAAGGAACAGTATGAGATACTTGCCAAAGAGATGATAAAAAGGGACAAAGAGGGAAGAGGATTTACTTTCTATCATTACATGGTTGACCTCAAATCCGGACCGTGCATCTATAAGCGCATCTCCGGGTGCGGGTCGGGCACTGAGTATATGGCTGTCACCCCTTGGGGAGATCTCTATCCCTGTCATCAGTTTGTCGGGGACGAGTCTTACAAACTCGGTGATATCTATAACGGTGTGACCAACAAAGAAAGACAGGAAGAATTCCGTGTATGCAATGCCTACGCGAGACCTGACTGCCGTGGATGCTGGGCAATGCATTACTGCTCCGGCGGATGCGCTGCAAACGCATATCACGCAACGGGAGATGTAAAGGGCATTTACCGTTACGGATGCGAGTTGTTCAGAAAAAGGATGGAATGCGCGATAATGATCGCATGTGCGAGGGATGAACTTGGTCTTTCGCCGGTGAATGGTGCCACGGCGGGCGATTGTGAGTCCTGCGGTGACTGTGAATGATGGTATGTTTCTTTTTATGACATAGGGTGTTTATGGGCGCTTTCGACAGAAAAAACATTGGTACCCCGATCGGGGATTTTATTGATGACTATGTGAACAACGATGGTACCAGACTTCATATGCCGGGCCACAAAGGGTGTTTCGGGAATGAAAGAGACATTACCGAGATATGCGGCGCCGACAGCCTTTATTTTGCTGACGGAATCATCAAAAAAAGTGAAGAGACAGCATCGGGACTTTTTGGAAGCAGAGCCACGTTTTTTGGAACGGAAGGCTCCTCCCAGATCATCAAAGCCATGTGTTTTCTTGCTCTTGCTCATTACAGAAAAAAAGGCGGAACAGCTGAGCATCCGGTCATAATAGCAGGCAGGAATGCACACAGAGCGTTCATCAGCGCCTCCATGCTCCTGGGATTCAAGATAGGATGGATAGGGCACGAAGGAAAAGGGTACAGCCTTTGCGAATGCAAAGTTACTGCGGATGACATCACGGAGCATCTCAGGAAATACAGTGAAACAGGTGAAATTTCGAATGTTGCTGGCGTCTATGTGACATCTCCCGACTATCTTGGGAACATGGCAGATATAGAAGGACTTGCCGAAGCCGTACACGAGGCCGGCCTCCTTTTGCTTTGCGACAATGCTCACGGCTCGTATCTGCGTTTTATGGAAAAAGACCTGCATCCGCTGTCTCTTGGGGCAGATATGGTTTCCGATTCCGCGCACAAGACGCTTCCTGTGCTTACGGGCGGCGCATATATGCATATATCGAAAAATGCGCCGGAACTCCTTGAAAAAGAAGCAAAAAGAAGCATGCTGCTGTTTGGGTCAACGAGCCCGTCATATCTTACGCTGGAGTCCCTCGACAGGGCAAACACGTTGCTTTCTCCCGCCTTTTTTACAGATGCTGTTAATGAGGTTAAAAATATAAAAAGTTCACTCGTTCGGATGGGATACGATCTCTATGGCGATGAGCCGTTAAAGATCGTTATAGACATGCGAAAGAGCGGGGGGAGAGGGAATCAGTTCCACGAGCGCTTACGTGAAAAAAACATCGAATGTGAATATGCGGATCCGGATTTCCTGGTTACCATGTGGTCGCCGTGCAACAGCTTTCCCGGAGACAAAGAAAGGTTCCTCGCCGTATGTGAGGAATGCGTGGCGGATTATTCCGTAAAGAACGAGCATCCGTCCGAACTGACTTTCAGATTTCCAAAGGTCATAAAACAGCCGTATGAACTTGTTTTTTGCGCGCACCGTCCCATGAGAAGAGACGATCTTGACAGCGAAAAGGCATGCGTTGTTGCGGATGCGCTGATCGCGTGCCCACCTGCGATATCTCCAATAGTATGCGGCGAAATGCCGGATGAGAACACGCTTAAGATACTTGACTATTATGGGCTGCCCATGCCTGAAATACTTGAGTGATAACGGAAGGAGCCAAAAGTGAAAGAGATAACGGCCTATGTTGACGGAAGCTACGAGCCTTCCGTAAACAGATACGCGTTTGGATGCGTGCTGATAGAAGCCGGCGAAACGGTGGATACACTGTCGGGCTCCGGAAACGATCCGGAAGTCGCAAAGATAAGAAATGTGGCCGGGGAAATGCTCGGCGCGATGAACGCGGTCAAATGGGCAAAGGCCCGCGCGTATGAAAAGATCACGATATTTTACGATTATTCCGGCATAGAGATGTGGGCAACAGGCGGCTGGAAGGCAAAGAACGAGTACACAAAAGGCTATGCCGATTATATGAAAAAGTCCCGTGAGAACATAAAGATCTGTTTTGAAAAGGTCAAAGCTCATACCGGGATCACATTTAACGAGATGGCCGACAAACTCGCAAAAGCAGCATTATCAACGGATTGCGATGATTTGAAATAATTTTTTCAAAAAAAACAAAAATTCTTGTTGACAAACTTTTGTTTCGGTGGTAATCTATTCGAGCGCCTTGCGAAAGAGGACAAGAAGAAAAAATGCCTGCGGCATTTTCTTGAACCGCTCAAAGCCGCGGGGCTCCTCACGATTACATCGTGAGGCAGACGATCCTTGACAACTAAACAGCTAAACAACCCTGAAAATTTCAAAAAGATTTTCAGCCTGATCATTTCGGTGATTGGGTACTTAAGGACAAAAACCTTAAACAGTAAAAAACATCGGTCGGCATGAAAATGCAGACATAAGATGTACGGAACAACTTTTGCTATTTTCTTTAGAAAAAAGGTCAACGACCACTCGGCACAGACTTGTGCCTCGTAAGCGGTCATTGACATAAGCCAGAAGAAGTTCTGAAACGAATCAAACAAACATTTAAACATGAGAGTTTGATCCTGGCTCAGGATGAACGCTGGCGGCGTGCTTAACACATGCAAGTCGAACGAAGCAC
>JAEEGF012522435.1_pt1 | contig 19469 bp, 15 predicted proteins | sample 9134171 | NCBI WGS metagenome assembly JAEEGF01 (sample SAMN16246542, study PRJNA631951) | gut metagenome | biome: gut microbiome; feature: rumen; material: AP-attached | host: Bos | place: Iran: Karaj | collected 2018-10
AGTCCGAAACGGGGTATTAGCTCAGTTGGTAGAGCGTTTGAATGGCATTCAAAAGGTCAGGAGTTCGATTCTCCTATGCTCCACAAAAAGGACTGACTCGTAATGAGCCAGTCCTTTTTCGTTGTTATTCAGTTTATCGAAAGGATCTTAAAACCTCAATGCCAGGCCTAGGCCGTTAGGAGTGGAACCAATTGACACGTTGGCGGCTCGAGGTTTCGGGGCGTATCTTCTCACATAGTCGTCCAGCATCCAGTCAAGTTTCTTCCGCCCTTTCCTCCAGAGGGGGATTCCGGCTCCGAGACTTCCGGCGCAACCAGCTATACCCACCAATGCGGCTCCAGTGCTGTCATTGCCTAATCCGGTGACCGCGAACAGGGCGAACAAGGGAGCGGAGACAAGGCATAGGTTAGCGCCCCAGGCAACCGAAGCCCTCGCTTTGCGGTATTGGCTTCCGTAGATTGAGTAACCTACTGCTTCACCGAATGGCCTGAGGTAAAGATAAGGGTCATAGACTTGCTCCTCGGGCTCGAAGAGCTGGGAGTCTTCTCTTACGATCACTTGAGCCGATAGGCTTCCTGAAATGGCCAGAGCAGCCATCAATACTATAATCTTTCTCATATTAGCGTGTTTTAGTGTTTTCTTTTCCATGATGCAAATAGCAAGCCGCGCCGGCGCTCCGAAATATTTACGTAAAACTCCTAAATTTATTAGGAGATACAAATTTATTAACTATATTCGCGAAGAAGCGTCTTATTTATGTGAGTTTGGAGATGAAACAGGTATTAACAGAAAAAGAAGAGATGCTGATGAACATTTTCTGGGCGCATGAGCCTTTGTTCATCAGAGATTTGATCAGTTATATTCCGGAACCGAGGCCCCATTACAACACTGTGGCGACTTTGGTTAAGTTTTTGGAGGAGAAGGGGTTCGTGGAGAGGGAGCCGATGGCGAACTCCTTCCGTTACAAGGTTAAAATAAGTGAACGGCAGTATCGTGGGAAAACTGTTTCCGATGTGGTCGCCCGCTATTACGACAACTCCTATCTCAGTTTAGTCTCACAGTTCGTTGAGGAAGATAAGATGGACCTTAAGGAACTGAAAGAGCTGATCGCTCGAATTGAAAAGAATAAGAAATGACACCGTTTTTATTATATATAGCACGAGGTGGTCTGTATCTTGGCCTGTTCTATGCGTTTTACCTGCTGGTGATGCGTCGGACCACCTTTTTCAGGCTGAATCGGGTGCTTCTTCTGGCGGGGAGTTATCTCTGCCTGCTTCTTCCGTTTATCCGGATCCGGCCGACAAATGTTGTTGTGGTCGATCCTGTCTGGGTTTTCGGATGGGCATCCCCAGATAACGGATTGGCCGATAATGCTTTTCAATCCTCCTTCCCATTGAAAGAAATCTTGTTGGCGATTTACATTATTGGAGGGATCGCGACACTGACTCTTTACCTTGTGTCCACCAGTAAGATGCGGCGCCTGATCCGGAACGGGGAACATACCAAGAGAGATGGCTTCCGTCTGGTGTTGCTGGAAGAGAATATTCCTTCATTCAGTTGGGGACGGACAGTGGTGATTAGCCTGAAGGACCTGAAAGAGAATCCAGCCATATTCACGCATGAGCTTATGCACGTAAAGTGCCGGCACTCGCTGGACCTTATCTTCTTCCTGCCGATTCAACTGCTCTTCTGGTGGAATCCGCTGGTTTGGATCGCTCGGGAGGAATTACGCCTTCTTCATGAATATGAAGCCGATGAGCGAGTTATTCAAAATGGTGTCGAAGCCGCTCAATATCAATTACTTCTCGTGCGTAAAGCAGTGGGGGAGCATCGATTCTCGATGGCCAGTGGATTCCAGCATGCAAAACTAAAGAGCCGCATCGATATGATGCTCAAACCGGCGTCTTCCCGATGGATTCGTTGGTCTTATCTGGCCATCCTCCCTGTGTTGGCCGCTTTCATGTTGGCTTGCAATCCTGCCATGGAATCCGATGAAATCGAGCCAGATCCTGAGTTGATCCCTTTCCGGCTGGCGGAACGGAAACCGGCTTTTGACGGGGGTGATGCCAATGAATTCTCCAAATGGGTGAATTCGCGGCTCGTTTACCCTCAAACGGCTAAAGCCGAAGGTGTACAAGGTCGTGTGACCTTGCAATTTACTGTTGGGACTGATGGAGTGGTCCGGGATGTTGTCGTGCTTAAAGGAGTAAGAAAAGATTTGGATGCGGAGGCGTTACGTGTGGTCTCCGCTTCTCCCAAGTGGGAACCTGGCATGCAGCACGGCCGCGTGGTTCCAGTCACTTATGTCTTCCCGGTTATTTTCCAGCTAAGATGAAAAGATTATTATTCATATTGTTAGGGGCAATGGCCTGCGCGCAAATTTGGGCTCAGACCACCCACCGCGATTCAGTGCTGGCCGAAGCGAGATATCTGAAGAATATCTACCGTACCGATGATGCGATCGAGAAACTATCGGCATTGGTCCAACCGGGGGCGATGGATGAAGGTGTCCTTGCTGAACTGGCCGACTGCCATTTCCAGAACGGGGCCTATGAGGATGCCTTCGGAACCTATTTTATGCTGTCTTCATTAGCCCAGGACAACATCTTGTACAAGATCCGTATGATGCAGGCCTCGTATCGTATGAAGGACTATCCTCTGAGTATCCAGGCCGGGCAGGCGGTCCTTCAAAGAGACTCCATTCCTGCTGTCATCAGCTTCGTGGGTGACGCTTTCAAACAGATGGAGAAGCCTGACTCAGCTTTATGGTACTATCGGAAGTCATTGGCTCTGAAGCCGATGAACGAGTCGGTCCTGTCCAAGGCGATGGGTATCCTGATTGACGCGGAGGATTATGATGGGGCGATCGCGCTGAGCGAACCCTTCCTCACCGAAGACCCTGACAACATGACGATCGCTCCTCTGCAAGGTGTCGCATATTTCCGTAAGGGTGAATATGAGACCGCCAGCAAGGTGTTCCAGCGGCAGGAGGACATAGGCAATGACTCGTATTCAATTCATTACTATTTGGGACAAAGCAGCTGGCACGATCTGGTGATTTACAAGGCGGAGCAAGAACTCGTCGCCGCCTGGCAGATAGACTCCAGTGACGTGGGATTGGCATATGCCATCGCCGCAGTAAAAGCGGAAGCTTTCCGCGGCTTTGATAAGGAGGTTAGACCATGGCTGGACAAGGCTCTTAAAATGCTTGAGCCGGATCCTGCCATGATGTCCCGGATTCATCAGCAATATGGCCTCGGATACTACAAAAAACAGAATTCCTGGGACAACGCTATCGAGCATTACAAAGAAGCCTACCGGTACAACCCGAAGTTCATCTCGGCCCTCTCCACCATCGCCTATTGCTACCAGATGAAGAAAGATTACAAGCAGGCCATGGAATGGTATGAAAAGTACCTTAAGGTCGCAAGTCCAGGCTCGAAGGGCTACGAGTTCGCCGTTGACAATGTGAAATACCTTAAAGGTGAACTGTTTATGGAAGATAAATTATGAAAAGACTCATATCCACTTTATCCCTTTTCTTTCTCCTTTGTATAGGATCTGAGGCTCAGGTTTTCATAATCAATGACAACCTGACTTCCGGGCGGATGTCCAAAGTCACCGGTGCGGTCGTGGACTCGCTTACCAACGAGCCGGTAGCTTTCGCATCCTTTTATGTGATTCCAGCTAAAGACACCACTATCAGCAACTTCACCCTCACTGACGCGGAAGGGAAGGCTAAGCTGGAAGATGTCCCTTACGGCAACTACATTTTCAGGGTCGAGATGCTCGGCTACCGGCCATATGTGAAGGAGAAGTACTTCAGGGATAGGGAAGTGGACATGGGGACCATCAAGCTCCAGGTTGACGAGAAATACCTTAAGGCGGCGGTGGTGACAGACGTGGGCAACCCTATCGTGGTAAAGAAGGACACGGTCGAGTTCAACGCTTCCTCCTTTCAAGTCGGAACAAACGACATGCTGAAAGACTTGATCAAAAGGATGCCCGGAATGGAGATAACTGAGGACGGGAAGGTCAAGTTCAATGGGGAAGAGATTGATAAACTGACAGTTGGGGGACGAACTTTCTTCTTCGGTGACCAGTCCACGGCGCTGAACAATCTGCCGGCATCCATCGTGGACAAGATCAGGGTGATAGACAGGGAGTCTGAGAGGACCAGAGACACCGGCCTTAAGGACGGGGAGAGGGAAAAAGTGTTGGATGTGGCCTTGAAAAAGGAATATGAGCAAGGTTGGTTCGGCAACGCCGGAATCAAAGGTGGAACAACCATGGCCGGCGGAAAGGACGATCCTCTCAGGGATGACCGGGGACTCCTTTACAGCGGCAATGCGCTTGTCTCGGCATATTCGGAGAAGGATCAGCTAACGATCATTGGTAACGGGATGAACATCACCGATTCAGATGGGTTTGTCTTCGTGGCGGTGAGCGGTGACGGTAGTCGTAGCCGTGCCACCAATATTGGTCAGATTGCTTCCGCCGGTCAGCTCGGACTCAATCTCAACACCTCCAGGATCAAGAACTTCGAAACGACGGTGGGAAGTAATTACAAATATGGAGATTCCCGCTCGGGAAGCAAATCTTTCAGGACCACATTCCAGGACGGAGGCGATGTGTTCTCCGCCTCGGAGAGCTCCGGCCGTGGCTTCTCCAACTCCCTCTCAGCGGACACTGAGTTCAAGAAGGAGACCGGCAAGGTCAGGGTGAGGATCAATCCGAGGTTCTCTTATTCGAGAGGGGATGATTTATCCTCCTCTATATCAGAAACTTCCCGAGGCGGGAATATTCTTAACAGCACGAGTGGCGACGTTCGTGACATCAGCACATCAAGGTGGGTTCACGACAACAGTTCGATCACCTTCAGGGAGATCGGGGGTAAGGATAACAGGACTTTCTCTGTGGGTCTGAACTGGTCGTATCAGAATGAAGATGGCCAGAGCGCTGAGAACAGCCTGATGAAGATGTCCGGTTCGGAGGAACGGCGTTCTCTCAAGTATTTGAATGACTCTTGGGAGTCAAGCCTGGGCGGGTCGTTACGCTACTCGGAGCCGATCGGCGAGAAACTGACCTTGTCGGCAGAAGCCTCGTTATCGGGCCTTAACAACCACAGTGTCCGTGACGCGTTCGATGCCGCCGGAAGAAATGACTACTATTCCTCAGAGTCACGCGCCAAGACAGTGAACCAGTCATATGGGCTCACTGCTCAGTACCAATTCTCTAAAGACACTTGGGCGACGATCGGTGCCTCTTCTAACGGTATCCTGAACGAGACATCTTCCAAGAGTTGGGGAATCGAGGAGACCACAGGCATCGGTGAGTGGTACTGGCACTTGACTCCAAGATTGCGTTTCCAGCACAGTTCAGGGATGAACAGATATACTTTCAACGCCAGTGGTTCGAGCCAGCATCCCTATAGCAGTTACATGAGACCGACAATGAGCGTAACCGACCCCTCGCGTCCTACTATCGGTAACATCTACCTCAAGCCATACAGCAACACCAACTATTCCCTGACTATCAGCCGCAACAACAGGACGAGATTCTCTACGCTGATGTTCTACTTATTTGGCAGCGCCAGTGGCAACCCGATATCTTACGCCCGTTGGTATGACACTGACGGAATACTCTACTCTGTTCCGGTCAATTCGGAAAAAAGTTCCATAAATGGGAGTGTTTACTCGAGCTACATGACTCCGCTGAATCCTGCAAGGACATGGTTCATTTCAGGGAGTCTTGGTGTAGGCGTGTATAAATCAACAAGTTACCAAGCAAAGGGAGTCCTTCCTGGGATAGATAGGGACAGTTTTGACTATTCATCCTTCATGGAGACATTCTGGGGAAGCGGCGAAGGTGATCTGTTCTATAGCGGCAAGAGCGGTTTCAGCCAGAGTTCGACAAGCACCATTTCTCCTGACGCGAGTCTTACATTGCGATACAGTTCGGGGGCTTTCTCCGGGAGAGTATATGCGGGAGCATCTGGGAGGATAGCCCGTTATTCTTTAAACCCGAATCTGAACATGAACACTATGGACAACTCTTTTGGAGCGGCCGCGAACTACACCACCAAACACGAGTTCGAGTTTGACACAGACCTGTCATATAACTGGTATAAGGGATATTCGGCAGGCTACGGCACTCCCGAGTGGCAGTGGAACGCGGAGATCTCAAAGAATATCAAGGCGTTCAATTTTAGCGTGAAGATCCACGACATCCTCGACCAGACCCGTAATCTGACCCACACGTTTACGGCCAACTACGAGGAAGATACCTACCGGCTGGTGATGGGCAGATACATTCTGTTCGGATTCAAATGGAACTTCGGCAAGATGAATGCCTCACATAGCCAAAGGGCACAAAGCGCGGCTATGAGGATGGTTTTCTGATCTGACTGGCAGAGTCTATTTCTCGTTGAAACTGTCGAAGATGAACGGGAGGATGTCGTCAACCCGATCAAACTTCCATGCTTTTTCGGTGCCGAACATGATGACACTCAGCGGTTTCCCGCCGAGAGTCTGGTATTCGGCCATCACCTGGCGGCATGCTCCGCAAGGTGAGCAGGGGGTAGGGGACACCTGGCGGTTGAAACCACCAACTATAGCCAATGAGACCATCGCTTTACCGGGATAGTTCGAGTTGGCGGCGAACATCGCGGTCCTTTCGGCGCATAGCCCGGAAGGGTAGGCCGCGTTCTCCTGGTTTGATCCACGGACTATGGTCCCGTCTTCAAGCCGGACAGCGGCGCCGACATTGAATCCGGAATAAGGTGCGTAGGAGCCCTTGAGCGCTTCAATAGCCTCTTTGACAAGAGCCTGGTCCTGGGGATCCATCTCCTCGATGGATGAGTACTCCTTGTAATTGATGCCAAAAGTGATGGTCTTCATGATTGGTCATTAATTGTATAGCCCTCAAATATAAAGATATTTGTTCAAATAATTGACAATTTGCTATATTCGCGACTCAAACAATTTGTTTCATTTGTTATATGTACAGGCAGCAAGCTAACCCCGTTTATCTATTCTCGATAGTTTTGGTGGCGGTCATCGGGGGACTGCTCTTCGGTTACGATACAGCCGTGATCTCCGGAGCTGAGAAAGGACTTCAGGCGTTTTTCAAAGGAGCGTCAGACTTCAACTACACCGATGGTCTTCACGGCTTCACAAGTTCGAGCGCATTGATAGGCTGCATCATCGGAGCCTTCATTTCCGGAGTCCTCGCATCGGGACTGGGCCGTAAGAAAACCTTGTTCGTGGCTGGAGTACTTTTCCTCCTGTCAGCTCTAGGTTCCTATTTCCCGGAGTTCCTTTTCTTCCAGAAAGGGGTTCCGACGAAGGGCCTTCTGATGGCTTTCAATGGTTATCGTATTCTTGGAGGAATAGGAGTCGGTCTTGCTTCGGCGCTCTGCCCGATGTACATAGCTGAGGTGGCTCCCGCGTCAAAGAAGGGTAAACTGGTCTCTTGGAACCAGTTCGCCATCATCTTTGGTCAGCTGGTCGTCTATTTCGTGAACTATCTGATCATCCGCTCCCATGCCAACGATCCGGCTGTCGTCGAATGGACCAACGCTGTCGGCTGGAGAGTGATGTTCCTGTCCGAGGCTGTGCCAGCGGGACTTTTCGCTCTGCTAATCCTCCTGGTCCCCGAGACTCCTCGTTTCCTTGTGCTGAATGGCCGCGACGACGAGGCCATGAAGGTCCTCTCCAACATCAATGGTGAGGCTAAGGCCAAGGAGATTATCTCCGAGATCAAGGAAACAGTCGTGGAGAAAAAAGAGAAGCTCCTCGCTTATGGTTTCATGGTTGTGTTTATCGGCTGCATGCTCAGCGTGTTCCAGCAGGTAATAGGCATCAACGCGGTGCTGTATTTCGCCCCGAGAATATTCGAGTCGATGGGTGTCTCGAACAACATGCTGTTTACCGTCATTATGGGGGTCATCAACATAACATTCACCTTGGTCGCCGTTTTCACTGTCGAGAAGATCGGCAGGAAGCCGCTTCTGATAACAGGGTCCCTCGGAATGGCCCTGGGTGCCCTTGGAGTGGCTCTCAGCAATGTTGTGACTCTTCCCGCCTTCGTTCCTGTGCTTAGCATCATGATCTACAGCGCCTGCTTCATGTTCAGCTGGGGACCGATCTGCTGGGTTTACATCGCCGAGCTATTCCCGAACACTATCCGTTCAGAGGCAACCGCCATCGCCGTAGCTTTCCAATGGATATTCAACTTCATTGTTTCCAGCACTTTCGTGCCGATGTACAACTGGAGTCACTTCTTCGCTTATGCCCTCTATGGCGTGATCTGCTTGATCGCCGCCGTGTTCGTGTGGAAGCTCGTTCCTGAGACAAAGGGAAAGACTCTGGAAGACATGACCAAGTTCTGGAAGAAACAAGCCGCCTGATTTGCCTAAAAGCCTTGTCATAACCGCTCTGGGATCCTTTCACAAGGTTGACCTGGAGGACATCCGCCACTTTTTTGGGGCGGATGTGCCTTCTCATATCCGCAAGAGCGAGTATGTCCAAAGGCTTGGGGCTTTCATCGTTGAGAGGCCTGGGGAGTGGCTCAGGAATATGCTGGAAAGGGACCTTCGTCTTCTGTTGACGCTCGTGGAAGCCGGACCGGAAGTGCCTGTGGTTCTTGAGTATCCGGACTATCCCACTGTCCTTGAGACCGTTGGCCTCCTTGGTGTCGACACCTCTGATCCGGATGCCAAAGAAGTATGGATCCCGAAAGAGATCTACGACATTGTCTCTCCTCACATCCGCGACGTTATATCTCTTCGTGAGGCGGACGGTTCTTTCGAGATGGAGAGGGCCTCTCTCGGCTATCTTGCCCTGTACGGACTCCTGACCGTGGACGAGTTCTACGAGAAGATGCTGGAATACAATGAATGGGCTGGCCGCTGGGATGTGGAATCTTTCACAACCATGCTTGTCCAAAGCCCTGTGTTCAAGCTTTGCAGGATTGACTTGGAAGGAGAGTTATATGTCTGTGCCCCAGGTATTTACGAGCCGGCAACGATCCTTTCTGGCAGGAAGGAATACCCCGATCTCGGCGGGCTTCGCTCTTTCACTCCGGAGGAGGCGATTCAGGCCGGAACAGGAGCTCCGGAGTTTGTTTTCGGACTCGGTTCCCCGGAAGGCGAAAGGCTTGTCGAGATGCTTCTTAATCTGGGTTATTCCGGAAAGGAACTTGTCCTTGAAGAACACGACATCTGGATGAATTCCCAGATGATATGGGGCGATGATGCCACTGAGGACATATTCGGATGCGTCACCGAAAAGCAGGATGACATAGAGACCTTTGAGGACTATAATGACTGCATGGAGATTGTTGCCGCCTATGCCAACAGCCTTCCCAAATGGCTTCTTCTCGGGCATTCATCCAACGAGGCCAATTGCTTGAAAGTCATACTACAAAGCGAGGACGATTCCATGATGGACCTCATCCGGAAGAATCCCTATATGAGCCTTTATGTGCCTCCGGCCATGATGGATGAGCCCTGTCCTTGCGGCAGCGGCCTGTCATATCGCCTTTGCCACGGGCGGAATCTCAGTTAGACGTTTTTTTCAGAAGAATCTTTCAACAGACCGGGACGGAGAAGTCTCGTACGTTCGAGAGCCTGTTCGTCCTGCCAGGCTTGGATCAGTTTCGGATTACCGCTCAGGAGTACATCGGGCACTTTCCAGCCCTTGTAGTCAGCCGGTCTGGTGTAAACAGGAGGGGAGAGGAGACCGTCCTGGAAACTGTCGCTGAGGGCTGAGGTCTCGTCCGTCAGCGCTCCTGGAATAAGCCTTACTATCGAATCCGCGAGCAGCGCCGCGGGAATCTCTCCACCGCTGACGACATAATCTCCGACCGAGATTTCCCTTGTGACCAGATGTTCCCTGATCCGGTGGTCGATGCCTTTGTAGTGGCCGCAAAGGAGGATGATGTTCTCCTTGAGAGAGAGCTCGTTGGAGATCGCCTGGGTCAAGATCTCACCATCGGGGGAGAGGTAAATCACCTCGTCATATTCCCTTTCCGACTTCAACTCGGAGATCATCTTATCAACCGGCTCCACCATCATGACCATCCCGGCGTCGCCGCCGTAACAATAATCATCGACATTGGCACGTGGGCCGATGCCATATTTCCTCAGGTTGTGGACATGGATCTCGACAAGGCCTTTTTTTATGGCCCTGCCCACTATAGAGTGCCCCAGAGGGCTTTCCAGAAGTTCGGGTACTACTGTAAGGATGTCAATGCGCATGGATCAAAACTCTCGTGAACGCGAAAATAACTTTTTTATTTGTTTTTTTTGAGTATATTTGTAAAATGCTGACTATGGCATGAATGTGTGTAACTCTAAATTATTGAAGTATGAGTGAAGATTTTGTTCCTGAGGTGAACAAGACCCCAGATGTAGAAGAGACCAAGAGTCCTCTTGAGACAATCGTTGAAAATGTTTCTGAGCTTGCCTCGAAGGCCAGCGACCTGTTGGGTGACGCCGTTTCCGAAGTCGCCTCGGGAGTTAAGGAGACGTTCAAGGATACTGTAGAGGCGGTGAAGGACGCTGTGTCTAAAACCGATGACAAGGTCGAGGAAGTTGTTGAAGAGGCTGTTGAGGAAGTCGTTGAGGAAGAGGAGGATAAGGACGAGACAGCCGTGGAGAATGTCGATCTTGGCAGCTTGACGCTTGCCGAGTTGTCTGACATGTTCGACAAGCTTTCGCAGGATGAGAACAGGATGAAAAGATATAAGGAGGCCGAGGCCATCAAGTCCGCTTTCTACAAGCGGCTCTCCAAGGAAAAGGCCGAGGCTGGGTTGGGTTCAAAGGTCGATGAGCCTTCCTCCAGGGAGGATGTGATCGAGGATGTTACTCCGGCTCCTCAGACGGAGGAGGCCAAGGACAATCCTTTCGAGGCCATCGAGACCGCCTTCAAGGGTGTCTATGCCAACTACAAGCGCGAGCGTGCGGAGTACAACCGCCAGCAGGATGCCCAGAGGGAGGATAATTTCCTAGCCAAACAGGCTGTTATTGAGGATCTTAAGGCCCTCGTGGAGAAGCAGGAAGATGTCAGTTCGACCTTCCCCGCTTTCCGTGAGCTCCAGAACCGCTGGAGAAGTATCGGCCCTGTCCCTGCCACCAAGTTCCGTGACCTTAACGACACTTATCAGTTCTACGTCGAGAGGTTCTACGACATGGTGAAGATCAACAGGGACTTGAGGGATCTTGATTTCAAGAAGAATCTTGAGGCGAAGCTGGAGTTCTGCGAGGCCGCAGAGAAGCTTGCTGAGGATGATAATGTGGTGGATGCTTTCCGTGAGCTCCAGAAACTGCACGAGCAGTGGAAGGAGTATGGTCCGGTGGCCAAAGAGTATAGGGATTCCATCTGGGAGCGCTTCAAGGCCGCTACCGCTGTGATCAACAGGAAATATCAGGCCCATTTCGAGGGTCAGAAAGAGAAGCAGCAGGAGAACCTTGAGGAGAAGACCAAGCTCTGCGAGCAGGTTGAAGCCATCGCTGAGAAGGAGGTTAAATCTTCAGGCGAGTGGAACCAGCTTTCTTCCGAGATCGAGGAGATCCAGAAGAAGTGGAGGACCATCGGTTTCGCCACCAAGAAGGAGAACCAGAAGGTGTACGACCGTTTCCGCGCCGCCTGCGACAAGTTCTTCGCCCGCAAGAGGGAGTATTATTCCCAATTCAAGGACTCTATGAACGAGAACATGGAGAAGAAACTTTCTATCATCGAAAGGGCTGAGGCCTTGAAGGACAGCAAGGAGTGGAAGAAGACCACGGAGGCTATAATCGCCCTCCAGAAGGAGTGGAAAGAGATCGGAGCCGTTCCTCGCAAGAAGTCAGAGCAGTTGTGGAAGAGGTTCCGCGCCGCCTGTGACGCCTTCTTCGCCGAGCGTGACAAGAACTCCAAGCCGGAGAACGACTACTACGGCAACCTCAGGGCGAAGAAAGCCTTGATCGAGGAGATCAATGCCTATGAGTCCAAGGGCGCTGAGGCTGATCAGGCTGCCGCGCATGATTTCGCCGAGAGGTGGAGGAATATAGGTTTTGTTCCTTACAAGGAGAAAGAGAGCATTCAGAAAGCATATTCAGATGCCATCCAGGCCAAGTTCCCGGATTACTCTCCGAGGGGGCCCAGGTCTGCCAGCCGCGGTTCAGCGCCTTCCAGGAAGCCTGTCAGCGAGAAGGATCGCCTTGTCCAGGAATACAACAAACTCCAGCAGGACATCGTGACTTACGAGAACAACATCGGCTTCTTCTCCGCATCCAAGAACTCCGAGCCTCTCATCCAGCAGATGCAGGAGCGTATCGATGCCGCCAAGCGTGAGCTTAAGGAGCTCGAGGCCAAGATATTGAAGGTTCAGGAAGGGGAGGAAGAGAAGTAAGGAATGGATAAGAATTCAGTCATCGGTCTTGTCCTGATGGGATTACTCCTCTTCGGGTTCACATTCTATCAGAACAAGCAATACAAGAAACATCAGGCTTATCAAGCCCGTTTGGACTCTATCGCCGCCGTGGATCGCTTCAGAGCGGATTCCGCCGCCGCTGCGCAGGCCCTGCGGGACTCTTCCCGTCTTGGGCAGGTCCAGGGATCCGGAGAATTCGTCCAAGGATCTGAGGCATTGGAGCAGGGCGCTTCGGCACCTGTCTACAAGGACTCTCTTCTCGAGGCCGCACACTCAGGCGAAGGGGAGATCGTGACCCTCTCCAACGACAAGTTTGAGGTTGCCTTCACGACCAAGGGTGCGCAGCCCTATTCCGCTAATATTAAGGACTATAAGACTTATGAGGGCGAGGACCTCTATCTCTTCAAGCCGGGCGACAGCCATCTTGGCGTGCAGATTTATGCCGGAGAGATGATCAACACCTCGGAGTTCAATTTCTCCATTGTTGAGAAGACTGACACGTCCGTGGTCATGCGTCTCCCGTTTGCCGGCGGCGGTTACATTGAGCAGCGGTATTCCATCAAGGAAGGGGAGTACATAGTGAATAACTCCCTCTCATTCATCGGGATGGAGTCTGTTATCCCGAAGAATGTGTTCTCCTACGATCTGGATTACTTCATGACCATCCCCAGGATGGAGAAGGGCTATAAGAACGAGACCCAGTATTCCAAACTGAACTGGTATTTCTCCGGTGAGAAGAAGCCGGAGACCATCGGCCGCGCCCGTTCCGCCTCCAAGAGAGTGGATAACAAGGTCGCATGGTTCGCTTTCCAGCAGCAGTTCTTCTCTGCTATTTTCAGGGCTCCGAAGGAATATTCCTCAGCTGAGTTTGACATCAAATTCTTGCCGGAAGATGATCTGAGCCACAATCTCATGACCTGTCAGGCGAGGATGAGAGGTGATTTTCAACCCGGTCAGAGAGAGACTGTTATTCCCTTCGAGTTCTACTTCGGCCCCAATCACTATAAGACCCTTAAGTCTTACGGCCACAAGTATGAGAAGATCATCCCCTTGGGTGGTAGTGTTGTCGGCCTGTTCACTAAGTATGTGATTATCCCCACATTCGACTTCCTCAGGAAGTTCATCTCCAACTTCGGTATCATCATCCTGATCATGACGCTGCTCATCAAGTTGGTCGTGCTTCCTTTCGCTTTCAAGACTTATTCTTCTTCCGCCAAGATGCAGGCCATCAAGCCGGAGATCGACAAGTTGAACGCGAAATTCCCCAAGCAGGAGGATGCGATGAAGAAGCAGCAGGCGCAGATGGATCTTTACAGGAGGGCCGGAATAAGCCCTATGGGAGGATGTCTGCCGATGTTGCTCCAGTTCCCGATCTTGTGGGCGATGTTCCGCTTCTTCCCGGCTTCTATCGAGCTTCGTCAGCAGCCTTTCCTTTGGGCTGAGGACTTGAGCGCGTACGATTCTGTTATCGACTTTGGCACAAGGGTTCCTTTGCTCGGAGACCACATCTCCCTGTTCGCCCTTCTGATGGCCATCTCGATGTTCTTCTATTCGAAGTTGACAACGGCCTCCCAGCCGGGCAGTGACGACCCTCAGATGGCCTCAATGAGGTTCATGAGCGTCTGGATGATGCCTATCATGATGTATTTCATCTGTAACAGCCTGTCTTCCGGTTTGAGTTACTATTATCTCCTCTCCAACCTTATCACAATGTTGGAGACGTGGGTCATTAAGAAGTGGTTCGTCAATCCGGAGGAGATCCAGGCGAAACTGAAGGCTACGGAAGGCAAGAAGCAGCCAAAGAGCAAATGGCAGCAGCGCCTTGAGGAAGCTCAGAAGATGCAGGCTCAGATGCAAAGGGAGCAGGCTAAAAAGAATGGTAGAAGATAATCTCAAACGCATTTTGAAGGAACTGCCACCAGAAGTGAAACTGGTGGCAGTTTCCAAATTTCACCCTTCAGAGGACATTTTGGCGGCTTATTCAGCCGGCCAGCGGCGCTTTGGGGAAAACCGGCCGCAAGAGTTCGCGGCTAAGGCCGCCGCATTGCCTTCCGACATCGAGTGGCATTTTATCGGCCATCTCCAGACCAATAAGCTGAAGATGGTCCTGCCCTTTGCTTCTATTGTGGAATCCATTGATTCAAAGCGTCTTCTTGACGCAGTCGAGAAGTGGGGAAGCGATCATGACAAGGTTATCGATGTGCTCCTTGAACTCCATCTTGGCGCGGAGGAGACCAAGGGCGGTTTCACTGAGGAGGAAATCAAAGACATCCTTTCGGTGGGATTATCGTACCCACATGTGCGTTTCAGGGGCCTGATGGGCATGGCAACCAATACTGACGACATCTCCATTGTCGAGGCTGATTTCGCCAGGATTGAAGCCTTCAAGAAACATCTGGACGAGAGGTATCACCTTCCGGGCTTCAACGAGCTATCCATCGGAATGTCTCATGACTGGCCTATCGCTGTCCGGCACGGGGCCACGATAGTCCGCATCGGTACAGCGATTTTCGGTGAGAGAAAATAAAAATCCGGCCTTTTCACAAGGCCGGATTTTTATGATTGATAGGCTGTTCCTAATAGACTTGGAAGACGAAGGAGTTGGATTTAACTCCACTGCCGTCTGTCGCTCGGCAATGGATTGTGGACGTACCCTTCTTCAGAGCGTTAAAACGCACCTTCCTCTTGTCGTTAGGATCATCATAGGTCAGCTTAACCACGCCAGTATCGGAACTGACCCACTCGACTTTCTTGACTTCGGCATCGTCAGGCTTGACTGTGGCCGTTGTAGGCCAACTGTTCCCAACCTGAGCGGAACCACCGCTAGTGATTGAAATAGAGCTGATATAAGGAGTTCCAACGATACCAATCTGCTGGCTCACAGTCTTGGTCACTTTACCATTAAGGCTCTTATATGTTGCCGTGAGGATCACAGGATTGCTCGCTGTCGTGGCTTTGAGACCCTTGATTGTGCAACTGGTAAGGCTCATGGGGTAAGTTATCTCCGCATAGCCAGCCGCATTCGAGCTCAGAGAATAGGTGACTTCCTCCTTGAACACTTTTCGGCCGCCTGTTCCTTTAAAGGTGGCATTAACCCTGAATGTTCCATTCGGTCGTGTCTGGAAATTGGCGGTTCCACCACTACTGGTCAAAGTGATTGATTCAGCCGTGCTTTCGTTGATGGAGAACATAATTGAAGCGGAAACACCACTGCCGTCCGCCGCGGTCGCTGTGACGGTCTCATTGAAACTCTCCTTCAAGAACCTCACTAAGCCTGTATTGCTTACAGTCATAGCGCTGGTGTTGCTGCTCTTCCAAGTGACATTTTTGTTTGCCGCGTTTTCAGGGTACACCTTCACCTTGAGCTGGTAAGTGTAGTCATCCACAGTTATATACTGCCAGTGGAAAGACTCTGCCGTTCCGCTGGGATTGAGAATCTCAATCTTAGTGACTTTCACAGCACCGTCCTTCACGGTCACCTTACAAGAGGCGGTCTTACCTTGGTCGTCGGTCTTAACCGTGATGGTGGCGGTTCCAGCTTTAACTGCCGTCACTTTACCGTTTTGATCAACTTTAGCGATGGTGGAGGCTGACGAACTCCAGGTCACCTTCTGGTTGGTGGCGTTTTCAGGCGAGATGGTCGCATTAAGAGTGGCGGTTCCTCCTGTCTCGAGGCTCAGTGTGGTCTTGTCGAGTTTAACGCCTGTCACTGCCACGGTGTTGGTTGTCACGGTCACCTTGCAGCTCGCGGTCTTGCCTCCGTCAGCGGTCTTTGCGGTGATGCTGGCGGTTCCGGCCTTTACTGCTGTCACCTTTCCGTTCTGATCGACTGTGGCTACACTTCCCGCTGATGTGCTCCATGTCACCTTCTTGTTGGTGGCATCCGAAGGAGTGATAGTGGCGACAAGTGTCTCGGTGCCACCCACCTTCAGGCTGGTAGTCGATTTATTGAGTTTGATTCCAGTCACAGCTACTGTGGCTTTGGTAACAGTCACCTTACAGGTAGCTGTCTTATTGCCTGTTTGCGTCTTTACGGTTATGGTCGCTGTTCCTGCCTTGACACCGGTCACTTTACCGGTCTTGTCAACAGTGGCGATCGATGTTGCTGATGAGCTCCAGCTGACATCCTGAGGCGCTCCTTCGGGACCAACGGTAGCTGTCAGCTGTTCTGACGCGCCAACCTTGACTGAAAGTGTGGCGGGTTCGATTTTGACACTTGTCGGAGTAACGGTGGCCTCCTTGACATTCACTTCGCAGGTCGCGGTCTTGTTTCCATCCTCGGTAGTGACCGTGACGGTGGCTTTTCCGACCTTTACTCCAGTAACCTCACCCTTATCGTCAATTTTCAAAACTGACTCATCAGAAGAGCTCCAAGTGACATTCTTGTTGGTGGCATCGGAAGGAGAAATATTCGCTGTCAGGATGGCTTGAGCTCCGACCTCGATATTGAGGACACTGACATTGATCTTGACACCGGTAACCGCAACGGGTTTCGGAGTGACTGTGACTTCGCATTTGGCGGTCTTGTTACCATCTTCTGTTGTGACTGTGATGGTGGTCTTACCAGCCTTGACTCCGGTCACATTACCGTTCGCGTCAACCGTGGCGATGCTCTCGCTGGATGATTTGAACGTGACCTTCTTGTTGGTGGGCTCGGCAGGAGTGAACTTGACCTTGAGCGCGACCTTCTCACCAACCACGATTGTGGCGGTAGTTGGCTCTAACGCCACTCCGGTGACTGCAACATTCTTGGCTGTCACAGTGACGGTGCAGGTCGCTGTCTTTCCTCCATCAACGGAAGTCGCTGTGACAGTGGCGGTTCCCGCCTTTACTCCGGTCACCTTTCCGTTGCCGTCAACCGTGGCGACTGCGGAAGAGGAGGAAGACCAATTCACTTTGGTGTTGGTCGCATTGGAAGGAGAGACCGCTGCCACGAGGGTCTGGCTGTCTCCTTCGGTGAGACTGAGAGTGGTCGCGTTGAGGCTTACTCCTGTCACCGCGATTGTTGTCGGTCCAGCGGGGCCGTCGTTGTTGCCTGGAGTGTCCGGCTCATCGCCGCCGCAACTCACGAGACAAAATGAAGCCATGGCCACTACAATAGGCGCCATGAGGATCCTGAGGAAATGTCTTTTCATGATTTTTGTTATTAAGTGAATGTGAATAGTCTTCCTATATTAGTTTCATTTGTCCAAATATAAATAAATAATTGCATAAATGAAAAAAAACTTCCGGTTTTGCCGGAAGTTTTTCTTGATGAATCATTGTAAGACTATTCGAGTGTGCCGTTTTCAGCGGCCTCAATCATCTTCTGGTTAGCGGTGATGAAGATCTCAACACGGCGGTTCTGGGCCCTTCCTTCCTTGGTGCTGTTGTCAGCGACAGGCATAGAGTAGGACTTGCCCTCGGTGGTCATTCTGGATGATGATATGCCGCAGTTCTTCAGGTAGTTGGCCACGCTCTGGGCCCTCTCAGTGGAAATCCTCTGGTTGACATCGTCACGACCTGTGTTGTCGGTGTGGCCGTAAATAGTGATGTCTGTGTCAGGAAGGTCAGCCATCTTGCTGGCGAATTTACTGAGCTCGTTCTTGGAAGACTGGGTGAGGTCGGATTTGTTGAAAGCGAAGAGAATACCACTGTCGAAAGTGACCTTGATGGCCTCGAGTCCGTTGGAGTCCTCGACTTTCTCAATCTGAGCATTCTCCAGGGCAGCGAGTTCCTCGGCCTTCTTGTCCATCTTCTTTCCGATGATGGCACCGGCTCCGGCTCCAACAGCTGTTCCGATAGCGGCACCGATGGCGGCACCCTTGGCATCCTTACCGATGATGGCGCCGATACCGGCTCCTACGGCGGCACCGGCACCGGATCCGATCAAGGTTCCTTTACCGGTCTGGGACATGTTGGCGCAACCCGAGAAAACGATAGCGGCACACATGAATGTCAAAACATACTTTTTCATAATGCTGATAATTAAAAAGTTAAAAAACGCTCTTTTCAAAAAAGGCCTGGCCCGAAGGCCAAGCCTTGCAATCGCAAATATATAAAATATTTGTAATTATGCAATAACGCGAGCCATTTCGAGCACTTTGTTGGAGTAGCCCCACTCGTTGTCGTACCAGGCGCAAACCTTGACGAAGGTAGGATCGAGCTGGATACCGGCCTTGACATCAAAGATGGAAGTGCGGGGATCGTTACGGAAGTCGGTGGAGACGACAGCCTCGTCGGTGTAGCCCAGGATGCCCTTGAGCTCGCCCTCGGAAGCCTCCTTCATGGCGGCGCAGATCTCCTCGTAGGTGGCGGGAGCGTTGAGCTCGCAGGTCAGATCGACGAAGGAGACATCAGAAGTGGGAACGCGCAGTGACATGCCGGTGAGCTTGCCATTGAGCTCAGGGAGAACCTTACCCACGGCCTTGGCAGCTCCGGTGGATGAAGGGATGATGTTCTCGAGGATTCCACGGCCACCTCTCCAGTCCTTCTTGGAAGGACCATCGACGGTCTTCTGGGTCGCTGTGGCGGCGTGGACAGTGGTCATAAGACCCCTCTTGATACCGAACTTGTCGTTCAGGACCTTGGAGATGGGGGCGAGGCAGTTGGTTGTGCAGGAGGCGTTGGAGATGATGTCCTGTCCGGCATAGGTGGTGTGGTTCACACCATAGACAAACATCGGAGTAGCGTCCTTTGAAGGAGCGGACATGATAACCTTCTTCGCACCAGCCTGGATGTGCTTCCTGGCGGTCTCGTCGGTGAGGAAGAAACCGGTGGACTCAACCACGATCTCAGCGCCGACCTCATCCCACTTCAAATTGGCGGGATCCATCTCAGCGGTGACACGGATGCTCTTTCCGTTGACTACGAGATTGCCGTTCTCGACTTTGATGTCGCCCTGGAACTGGCCATGGACTGAATCATACTTGAGCATGTAAGCGAGATACTCGGGATCGAGGAGGTCATTGATACCTACGACCTCAATGTCATTGGCGAAATTCTCGACAGCAGCGCGGAAAACCATACGGCCGATGCGGCCGAATCCGTTAATACCTAATTTGATCATTGTT
>JAEEGF010111157.1_pt1 | contig 19468 bp, 13 predicted proteins | sample 9134171 | NCBI WGS metagenome assembly JAEEGF01 (sample SAMN16246542, study PRJNA631951) | gut metagenome | biome: gut microbiome; feature: rumen; material: AP-attached | host: Bos | place: Iran: Karaj | collected 2018-10
CGCCTGCACCCCTTCTACATGGTTTATCTGAAACAGGATGGAAGTGTCGTTTGCAACCACCTTTCGCCGAAAAAGATTCTTGACCTGATGCGTCACGCCTGCCGCGGGTTTGCCACACCTGACACTACACTCTGCAAGGCCTTCAACAAGGAAACTGCCGACGGCCGCAAGATGGGCAAATACAGCGACCTTTTGCAGCAGGCTATCGCCTCGATTATTGAAGTCAAGGAGGAATCCGATATCGACAGCCTCTTTGGCGAAGGCGAAACCACCGCGCTCACCGGAGAAATCCGCGGCCTGGACGATTTTGAACTCGTGACGTTCCTGGTAGTCAAATGATAAACCTGCCCTCTTCGACATTCGTGGGCAAGGTGGTGCCCAAGGAAAAATTCTACAGCAAATGCGCCGTGAATACGGCGACAAAGAACCTTTTTGTCAAGTACGTGGAGCAGATTATATGGCAAAATAAGCTGACCGCGCAGACCATGGCCGCAGAGAAGGGCTTGCTGGTGAATGAAATCGATGTCTTTGAAGTCAAAATGAAATCGTTCGATTGCCCGCGCAAGTTATTCGAGTTCATCGACCAGAATTTGCACCACCACAATGTATTTATCTTGACATATGACGACAAGGCGAAACTTTTCGTGAACTTCAAGGAAAAAGAGAAGGACGAAACCTTTCTGGAATCCTTCGAAACACCGTGGAAACCCATCGCCGAACCCGCATTTAATTTGTCCGGCGGCAACATGGACGAAATCTACGAATCCATCGTTCGTTCTGCCTGTGCTGCGAATCCTTTCCACGTCATTGCGAGCAAAGCGAAGCAATCCAAAACGTCATTAAAAGACTATATTATACAAAGTAAACAAAACGCCAAAATCCAAGCCCAAATCGTAAAACTGGAGAAAAAACTCGCCAACGAAAAGCAGTTCAATCGCCAAGTGGAGATAAGGGCGGAGATAAGGAAATTGTATAGCTAGAAGCTAATTACAAGGAAACTGTTAATTACAGAAAAAGGAGAAAAGATTATTATGGAAGTACTTCTCAATCCCAAAGATAACGAAAACCTAAAAGCTCTATACAATAGAGCTTTTAAACGAGCTGAGGAAATCTACATCGCCACAGCTTTTTTGACAGACTGGTCTTTTTCTCAAAAGCCAAAGAAGGATTGCAAGAAATTCGTTGCTCTGGTGGGAACAAATTTTGGCCTGACGAGAAAGGCGGCTTGTCAGTCTCTGTTGGAATGGCTTCCAAGAAATTTGCGCGGAAATGTGTTTGCTTTCCCGTCGAACGAGAATACGTTTCATCCCAAGGTCTTAATTTGGAAAGAACGAAAGGAATGTTTTGCCTTAATTGGTTCTTCAAATATGACGAGCGCAGCGTTGTCTGAAAATTATGAGATAAATAGTTTTAGCAGTATAGGGCAAGAAGAATACGAAAGGATTGTTCAGTGGTTTAATGGTTGTATCAAACTATCGGATCCTATTTCTAAGAGTTGGATTGCAAAATATGAAGAGAGTAAAATAGGTGGAAAGAGAGTCAAGGGTGAAATTACATTAAATCAAATTGAATTGAATATTAAATTACCACGGAAAAAGGGCTTTAAAGATCTCCTGAATGAACGAGAAGACAAACAAGAAATTTTCAAAGAGAAAAAGGCTAAAATTCTTCGCTTGTTAAGATCGAATGCAACCGGGTCGAAGAGTAACGCTGATTTTTGGACAGAATTTACCCAATTATGGCATAGAAGATGGGAGGAAGAGGATTGCTTCCGTTTTCAAGGAAGTGGTGTTGAAAGAACCAGCACAAAGAATAATAATTGGCAAGAAGTCACTACAGCCTTGTTAGATATCATTGAAAATGAAAAGAAAATGGGTCTTTTGGATTTGGATCAATTGGTGGCGGAGAAAATAGACTTGTTAGCTAAAAGAAAAAATCCTGCGAGAAAAGCTTGGTTTTCCGAAATGTTGTGTCAGTTTTTCCCAGACAAATACCCTGTTTTAAATGACCCTGTAAGAATATGGATAAAAAAGAAAAAGTGGTCATTAGATCGAGGGGGGACAGAAGGTCAAAAGTATATTGATTTGGCAAGGAGGTTGCGCTCTGTTGTAAGACAAAATTCAAATTATGTGAAAGATCTTGCCGGAATAGATACGCTCATTTGGAGAATATGTCCCCCAAAAAAGAAGAAATCCAAAAAATTATAGTTTTTTCAACATAAAATCTGGTCAAAATTATAGATATTTCAACAAACGGCTGGATTTCTGCCGAAAAATGGCGAAATTTTGCTAAAATCGCCATTTCCCCTCTCAAAACTTAAATATCTTGATAAAAATGTATTTAAACTACACTTTTATCAAGATATTTTTGTTGTTTCATGACTTTTTTATATATATTTACTATAAAAAGGCATAAAAGGGGCATTATGGAACGATTTGCGATGCAACAGCTGGCTCAGTGGAAAGTGCGTAAGGACCGCAAGCCGCTGATTGTCCGTGGAGCTCGACAGACTGGAAAGACCTGGCTTTTGAAGGAGTTCGGCAAGACCTCCTTTGCCGAGACCGTCTATATCAACTTCGAAAATGAGCGCCGCCTCCGTGACCTGTTCTCTGAAAATTTCGACATCAAGAGAATTGTTTCCACGATTGAGCTCAATTACGGGAAAAAGATCGACCCCGAAAACACCCTGATTATCTTCGATGAAATCCAGGCGGCTGAGGGCGGCTTGACCTCGCTCAAGTATTTTTGCGAAGACGCTCCCCAATACGCCGTAGTCGCGGCCGGCTCGCTGCTTGGCATTGCGCTGCACTCCGGGCTTTCGTTCCCGGTGGGCAAGGTATCTTTCTTGGACCTTGGTCCGCTTTCGTTTTTTGAATTCTTGCATGCCGCAAAAAAAGAAATGCTTTGCGACGCTATCCAGGGCGGGCAATGGAACGCGTTGGAACCATTTCACGACGAACTGCTCGGGTTGCTGAGGAGCTACTTGTTTGTGGGTGGAATGCCCGAAGTGGTGCAGAAATGGGTTGATACCGGCGACTACTTCGAGGCTCGCGAAATCCAGCGCGAAATACTCCGCTCATATGCGGCGGATTTTTCGAAGCATGCGCCTGGCGAGCAGATTCCGCGCCTGAACATGGTGTGGGACAGCCTCCCCGCCCAGCTCAGCAAGGAAAACAAGAAATTCGTGTACGGGATTATTCGCGAGGGTGCGCGCGCCAAGGATTTTGAAATTGCCATAGAATGGCTCCGCGATTGCGGGCTGGTGCTGGAATCCCACCGGGTCAAGGAACCCCGTATGCCACTGAAGGCTTACCAGGATACTCACGTGTTCAAGCTTTTTATGTTGGATGTGGGCCTACTTGGTGCATCCGCTGGTTTAGACGCTAAAACGCTGATTGACGGGAACAAAATTTTCACGGAGTTCAAGGGCGCCATGGCCGAACAGTTCGTGATGCAGGAACTCTCTACTCTGGACCCCGACTACCTCGGATATTGGACAAACGAACGCAGCACCTCTGAAGTGGATTTCATTCTGCAAAAGGATGGACTGATTATCCCCATTGAAGTCAAGTCCGGCGAGAACCTGCGCTCACGCAGTTTTACGTTGTTCTGTGACCAGTTTGCGCCCGATTTGGCGGTAAAAACATCGATGCTCCCCTTCCGTGACAACGAAAAGATGCTGAATGTGCCGCTGTATGGAATCGCTACGATAAAAAATTTGAAAAACACGGAAAAAACGGCTAAATAAAGGCTATATTTCGTACAAAAGGTATCCCCATGGACAAGATGAAGTTTGAAACTCCTGATATGGCTCAGATGAATGTTGAGAAGATTGCGGCGTTGTTCCCGAATTGTGTGACCGAAAGCAAGGCCGCCGATGGCAAGCTGAAGAAGGCGGTGAATTTCGATGCGCTCAAGCAGATGCTGGCCGAGAGCGTCGCGGAAGGCGACGAGTCCTACGAATTTACCTGGGTCGGCAAGCGCGATGCCATGGTAGAAGCCGCGAAACCCATCCGCAAGACACTGCGCCCCTGCGTGGAAGAATCCAAGAACTTCGACACTACCGAGAACCTTTACATCGAAGGCGACAACCTCGAAGCCCTGAAACTCCTGCAAGAAGGCTACCTGGGCAAGGTTAAGATGATATACATCGACCCGCCCTACAACACCGGTAACGACTTTATCTACAAAGACGACTTCCGCATGGACAGCGCCAAGTACGCCGAAGAAAGCGGCGCCGTGGACGACGAAGGAAATCGCATGGTGCAGAATTCCGACAGCAACGGCCGTTTCCATTCCGACTGGTGTTCCATGATTTACAGCCGCCTGCTGCTCGCCCGCAACCTGCTCACCGACGATGGCGTGATATTTATCAGCATCGACGATAACGAAGTTGAGAATTTGATAAAGATTGCCGATGAAACATTTGGTCATGAAAATCATGTAGGAACGATTATTATAAAAAGTAATCCGAGAGGATCTATGTCTTCTGCGGAATTAGCAGCTCAGCATGAGTTTTTGTTGCTATACTCAAAGAAAAGACTGGAAGTATCTGTTATTGGACATGAATTATCTGAGGATATGACGCAGGAGTATAAATTCTCGGATGAAAATGGAAAGTATCGTTTACTTGGCTTGCGGATGAGAGGCGGTTTTTGGCGTCGTTCAGATAGACCAAAATTATATTTCCCTATATTTGTGGATCCTAATACAGGAAAAATTTCTTTAGAGAAGAATTCTCTATTTACAGAGGAAGCCCTGCCTATTCAGCCTTCAACAATGGAGGATGGTACTTGGAGGTGGAGTAAGGAAAAAATACAACAAGATCATGCCTTTCTAATTGCAAAAAAAGTATCTCGGGGCAGTCAACAGGTTTGGGATATATTCCAAAAAGATTATTTAGATCGATCAGATGGACGTAGAACCAAAACGAGATCCATTTGGGACACCTCTGAGATGAATTATCAAAATGGCACTGTAGAAGTCAAGAATTTACTAGGGAAAAGCGGCATATTCGATTATTCTAAACCAGTTTTTTTGTTAAAGCAAGCGTTAACAATGATTGGTTGGCACAATGATGATGTTGTTTTAGACTTTTTCTCTGGTTCTGCGACAACGGCACATGCTGTTATGCAATTGAATGCAGAAGACGGCGGCCATCGCAAATTCATCATGGTTCAGCTTCCTGAAAAATGCGATGAGAATTCTGAAGCCGCAAAGGCCGGCTACAAGACCATCTGCGAAATTGGCAAGGAACGCATCCGCTGCGCAGGCGACAAAATCCTCGCAGAACAACAAGCCAAAGAAAAATCTGCCACCGACAAGACGGACCTGTTCGATAGCGCAAGCGACAAGCCCGCAGCCACAAAATCGTTGGACATCGGCTTCCGCGTCCTGAAAATTGATGACTCCAACATGAAGGACGTCTATTACTCCGTCGGCGAAATCTCCCAGCAAGACCTCGTCGAACAAATCAGCAACATCAAGGACGGCCGCACCGACATGGACCTCCTCTTCGGCTGCCTCGTCGATTGGGGCGTCCCGCTCTCGCTCCCCATCAAAACCGAAACCATCGAAAACCTCCAAGTCTATAACGTCAACGATGGCGACCTAGTTGCCTGCTTCGCAAACAACATCCCCGAAGCCGCCATCCACCAAATCGCAGCCGCCAAGCCCCTCCGCGCCGTCTTCCGCGATTCCAGCTTCAAAAGCGACTCCGCCAAAATCAACGTCACCGAAATCTTCAAAACAATCAGCCCCAACACTACAGTCAAGGTGGTGTAAAGGAGAAATAAAATGAGTTTTTCGGTAATAAAACATGGGGAATTGATTCCATCCGATATTTTAGAAACCGTATCCCAAAGAAATCTTGCCATTGCGAAGGCGGTAAATAAAGAATTTTGGGAAACATCTATTAATCAAAATCACAATTTTTTTGTTGGTTCTTATGGACGAGGAACAGCAATAGATGATAGTGATATTGATATTTTAGTTTGGCTACCGCAGGAAGACTATATGCGATTTGATCAATTGAAAGGAAATGGTCAATCGAGATTGCTGCAGTCTGTAAAAGACGCCATTGGGACAACATATCCTAATACGGAAATAAAAGCGGATGGTCAAGTTGTTGTACTGAATTTCAGCGATGGAATGAAGATAGAGGTACTTCCAGCTTTTGTAGAAAGAAACTCTTTGGGGGTAACGTTTAAATATCCTGATACAAATCAAGGTGGAAAATGGAGATCAACAGATCCGTTGGCAGAACAAAGTGCAATGCGAGACAAAAACAAATCAAGCAATGGACTATTGTTTGATACATGCAAGCATATAAGACGCATGCATTTAGATTGTTTTGGAAGTTACCCTCTTTCTGGAATAGTGATTGATAGTTTTGTTTATGAAGCAATGAAGAACTGGCAATGGACTCCTCCAGGTCAAAAGCCTAATCCAAGCGCAATTTCATATGAATCATCGTTGCTTAAATATTATAATGATATAACAATAAATGGACTTATTGATTTTCAGATTCAAGCTCCAGGCAGTGGGATGAATGTTGATTCTTCTGATAGCTATAAATGCCTTGGTAAAATATTAAATAAAATGGTAGAATGAAAATGCAGGACGAGCAGAAGTATAGAAATGATTTGTTAAGCCAAATCAAAAATGCATATGGGAAAGTTGTATATTCTTATACAACTCATTGGAAACAGCAAAATATCTATGCCAACCATTCGAAGAATATAAAAATTGCAGAAATTGCATTAAGTTCTATTTCAACAACAGGGCTTATAAGCTTTCTTATTAGTGATCAATGGTGGTTGGCTTTAACAGGTACTATTTTATCCGCGATTGCGTTAGCTTTAACTTTATACACGAAGGATGCAAAATATGAGGATTTAATCGCCTCTCATAGAGTATCTGCGGATAATCTATGGCTTTTGCGAGAAAAATATATTTCGCTAATGACGGATTTTGAAGCGATTGAAACATCTGAAATCATTAAAAGACGAGATGAACTAGAGAGATGTTCTTCCCGAATATATAAAGTTGCTATGCCTACAACGCCGAAAGCTTATGCGGAAGCACAAAAAGCTTTAAAGCAAGAAGAGGAACAATTTTTTTCTGAATCTGAACTAGATTTGATGTTGCCTCCGCATTTAAGAAAAAATGTAAAATGATATCACCATCAATCAGAATATAGATAATGGATTTTTTATGGAACAGATAAACGCAAAAGAAATTGTAACGGCAAAAGATTACCCTCTTTCCGATATTCTGAAAGGAAAGAAATATACCGTTGATTATTTTCAGCGCGAGTATAGCTGGAAAAAGGAAAACATTCAGCAACTCGTTACTGATTTGGTAGATGCCTTTGAGAACGACTATAAACCTGGAGATGGCCCTGACAAAACAGCGGATTATCGCTCTTACTTTATGGGTCCAATTGTTCTGTGTGAGAAAAATGGAATATCAAGTATTATTGATGGTCAACAAAGATTGACGTCGTTGACCCTTTTCTTGATTTATTTACGGCATAAGGCTGGAGATAAAGTTACGGAAATAGATGATTTGATTTATTCATCCCAAAGAGGAAATAAATCCTTCAACATCCAAATTCTAGAACGAGAAGAATGTATTAGGGCTCTTTTCGAAAAAGGCGAATATAATACAAAGGAAGATGATTCAACTTCTATAATCAATATGGAAGCTCGTTATAGTGATATTGATGAAGTGTTCCCGGATGACTTTGTTGGCGAAAAATTGGAATCGTTTGTCTATTGGATTATTTATAACATCATTATTGTTCGCATAAATACTACATCTGACAGGGAAGCGTACACTATTTTTGAAACGATGAATGATCGTGGATTACGCTTGTCTTCTGTAGATATGATTAAGGGGTTCATTCTTTCTAAATATTCTGATGGGAATAAACGGAAGAAAAGAAACGAAAAATGGCAGGATGATGTTCAGGAATTGACAAAGATCGGAAAAGATGTTGATGTCCAATTTTTCCAGTCATGGTTAAGAGCTCAATTTGCAGAAACAATACGTCAAGGTAAAGTTGGTGCTCAAAATCAGGATTTCGAAAATATCGGCATGCGCTTCCACGCATGGTTCAGGGATAATTATGATAAGGGACTGTTGAATGCCGCTGTTAATGACGATATTTCGTCATTCATGGAAAACAATTATGATTTTTTCTTGAAAAATTTCATTAGGATAAAGAACGCAGAAGAAAAATTTGATATTAAACTTGAACATGTTTTCTACACTAAAATTCATGGTATTGCGGATTCTTTAAGATATCCGTTATTACTGGCTCCATTGAATATAAATGACAATCCGGAAATTTGTGCAGAAAAAGTTGATTTGGTTGCTAAGTATATTGATATATTCTGCGTTCGTCGTTCAGTGAATAGCACGATGTTTAATCAAAGTGGCATTCGTTATACGATGTGTCAATTGGTGAAAACAATAAGAAATAAATCAGTAGAAGAATTAAAGGCTCTTTTAAGGAAAGAAGTAAATGGCTTTGATAGTAGTTCAAATTTCTCAAAGCTAGAAAAGTATATGCTGAAGAAAAAGAATGCGCATTTTATAAAGTATTATCTAGCACGATTGACTTCTTTTGTGGAGGTTGGACAGGGTTCTGGCAGTAATTTCATAAATTACATGTTTAATCCTGGTTGCAAGCCATTTGAAATAGAGCATATTTGGGCTGATAAATTTGAACAGCATAAAGATGAGTTCTCGCAGAAAGATGAATTTGGTGAATGGCGTAACAAAATTGGCGATTTGATGCTTTTGCCGAATGGATCAAATCAATCATATGGAGATTTGCCTTACAAGGACAAAGTAAAGCATTACATAAAGGAAAATGTATTGGCAAAATCGTTGTGTGATGATTCTTATAAAAATAATCCAAATTTCATAAATTTTGTAAAAAAGAATAATCTGTCTTTTAAGCCGCATGGTGAATTTAAAAAGCAGGATATTCTTGATCGAGTGAATCTTTATAGAGAATTATCAAACATGATTTGGGGAAACATTTAGTTTTTTATTGACGAATTTGCGGATGACTAATAGTGCGTGTTTGGAAAAATGTGATTTCACTCTCCTCTGAAAAACGCTGGATACTATCCGCGTTGAATATTGCCCTTGACAGTGCCACGAAATAATTATATATTTTGTAGTGCTCAAAAGAGCAAAATTGTATAACAAACAAAGCCTTGCGGTTGTTTTTGGCTTGTCTGCAAGGAAAGGAGTATATGAAATTGAGTCCGAGTTATGTATATTTTTACTGCAACTTGATGGAGGCATTATGCTTTTTAACGTAGAAAAGCTCATGGGCATAATCGCGTGCATTATGAAACGGATGGACGTGAAATCCATCAATTACATGAAGGTCATCAAGTTGATGTATCTTTCGGACAGGTTGCATATCGATAAATACGATTCGTCGATTTCTAACGACGAGTACTATTCGATGCCGCATGGCCCTGTTCTTTCTAGGCTTTACAATCTTATCATGAACGAGTCCTGCGACAAGTTCCAAAAAGAATGGGACAAGTTCTTTTTGCGGGATGGATACGATATCGCCATAAGGGATACCTCGGTCAACGAAAAGATTCTTGAACTGTCCCGTGCCGAAGAGAATACCATTGGCGAGATTGTTGACAAATACGGCAAGATGGACAAGTGGGATCTTGTGAACAATGTTGCGCACAAGCTCCCTGAATGGGAAGATCCGCAGGGGTCTTCTATTCCGTTGCCGCTACGCAAGATTATGGAAGCCTTGGGCAAGGACAAAAAAGAAATTGACACGGTCCTTGCAGAAAGAGCAATTTACGAAAAAGAGTTTGCGTAACCATGCCGCAGAGTTTCTTTATGTTCAGTGGCCCGACAAGCCACATTCACTTCGTGATTTCCGAAAGGAATCCTGAAGGCAATTCCTTGGTGGTGAATGCCTCCACGTATCGCGGTATGCGCAGCGAAGATACGACATGTATTCTTCAGCCTGGGGAACATCCGTTTATCAAGGCTGTTTCGTATATCCCGTATCAATATGCCCGTGAAATGAGTTGGAATGACATTCAAAAGAAAAATCCCGTAGAGGATGTTTCTGCAGATTTGTACGAAAAACTCCGTGACGGGGCAAGGCGTTCGGACTTTTTCCCGAGAAAGTTGTTGAAATACGTTCTGTGAGTGATTTTTGCGGTGTAAAAAACTTAATTTTTACACTATGAAAATCCAGTTCAAGTACCAGCAGTTCCAGGCAGATGCCGCGAAGGCCGTTTGCGATGTTTTCGCGGGGCAACCCTACTTGGAATCGAGCTACTTGATGGATTCGGGTACGACCAAGCTCTTTGGCGGCAGTGTGCCCGCGCAGAGGGGCGTGACCGGGTTTTGCAACCAGCGTCTGGTGCCTGAATTGAGTGATTCTAAGGTGCTTGCGAACTTGCAGGCGGTGCAGTCGGCGAATCTTTTGCCGCAGTCCGACAAGCTGGAAGGCCGCTACAACCTGACCATCGAAATGGAAACGGGTACGGGCAAAACCTATACCTACATCAAGACGATGTACGAACTGAACCGCGCCTACGGCTGGACCAAGTTCATTGTGGTGGTGCCGAGCATCGCCATTCGCGAGGGTGTCTATAAGTCGTTCCAGATTATGCAGGAACATTTTCTGGAAGAATACGGCAAGTCCATCCGGTTCTTTATCTACAATTCGCAGAACCTGACCGAGATTGACCACTTTGCGTCGGACAGTCACATCAACGTGATGATTATTAACTCGCAGGCGTTCAACGCCACGGGCAAGGATGCGCGCCGTATCCGCATGAAGCTGGACGAGTTCCGCAGTCGCCGCCCGATAGACGTTATCGCGAGCACGAATCCGATTTTGATTATTGACGAGCCGCAGAGTGTCGAGGGCAAGAAGACGAAAGAGGGCCTTGCGGAATTCCAGCCGCTGTTGACGTTGCGCTATTCGGCGACTCACCGCAAGGACGCCATCTACAACATGGTTTACCGCCTCGATGCGATGGATGCCTACAACAAGCACCTGGTCAAGAAGATTAGCGTCAAGGGCATTACGGTGAGCGGCTCTACGGCGACCGAGGGCTACTTGTACTTGGAAGGCGTTCAGGTATTTACGGACAAGGCTCCTGTCGCGACTCTTGAATTTGATTGCAAGGGCAAGGGTGGCCTGCTCAAGAAAAAGGCTCATGTCACGAAGGGTTTTAATCTTTACGAGCAGTCGGGCGGTCTCGAAGAATACAAGGACGGCTATACCGTTACCGAAGTGAACGGCAATGATTCTTCTGTGACTTTCACGAACGGCAGGAAGATTTATGCCGGCGACTGCGTGGGTGTGGTGAACGAGGAACAGTTGCGCCGCATCCAGATTCGCGAAACGATTATCTCGCATTTTGAACGCGAACGTGCGCTTTTCGGCAAGGGCATCAAGGTGCTTTCGCTGTTCTTCATTGACGAGGTCAAGAAGTATCGCGATTACGACGCTCCGGACGAGATGGGCATTTACGCCAGGATGTTCGAAGAAGAATATGAAACCATTCGCAAGTCGATGCAGCAGGATTTGCTGGAGAGCCCGGAGTATTTTGAGTTCCTGGAAAAGACGGATGCCCACAAGGCGCATGCGGGGTATTTCTCCATCGACAAGAGCAAGAAGGGCGGCGGTCGCTTTGTGGATAGCAAGGTTGCACGCGGGTCGTCGGATTCCGACGATATCGACGCTTACGACTTGATTATGAAAGACAAGGAACGCTTGCTTTCGCGCGAAGAACCGGTGCGGTTTATATTCAGCCATTCTGCGCTGAAAGAAGGTTGGGATAACCAGAACGTGTTCCAAATTTGCACGCTCAAGAGCAGCGCTTCTGAAGTCCGCAAGCGGCAAGAAGTGGGCCGTGGTTTGCGTTTGTGCGTGAACCAGAATGGTGAACGCATGGATGAGAGCGTTCTGGGTGGCGACGTGCATTCGGTGAACGTGCTCACGGTTATTGCGAACGAGAGTTACGAGGATTTCGCGAAGGCGTTGCAGACCGAAATGGCCGAAACGATTGGCAGCCGCCCGGTCAAGGTGACGATAGACCTGTTCAAGGGAAAGTCGTTTATATCGGAAGCCGGCGAAAAGCTGTTCGTAACGGATGACTTTGCGCAAACGGTTTACGATGCTTTGCTGGAATGCGGCTATGTGAAGAAAGGTGCATTGACGGATAAGTATCGCACGGACAAGGCCGCAGGTACGCTATGCCTTTGCGAAGAAGTTGCTCCTTATTCCGCAAGCATTTGTGGCGTTCTTGATACGCTTTACGATGCCGATGCGATTAAGCCCGAAGATGCCCGCAAGAACAATGTGGAACTGCGCCTGAACAAGAGCAAGTACAATTCCAAGGAGTTCAAGGAACTTTGGCAAAAGATTAACGCGAAGTCTGCTTACGTGGTAGATTTCGAGACGGATGAACTTGTCCGCAAATCGGTCGATGCGCTGAACGCGAATTTACGCGTGACGAAAATTTTCTTCAGGGTGTCGCAAGGTTCTCTAGATAAAATCAAGTCCAAGGAACAATTGGAAGCAGGCAGTGCTTTCAAGATGGAATCTACGGAATCCAGGGCTGCCGTCGCCACCGCAAATTCGAGCGTCAAGTATGACTTGATTGGAAAGATTGTCGAAGATACGGGACTTACCCGCAAAACGGTCGGCGAAATTCTGGGCAAAATCCAGAAGCCTGTCTTTGACCAGTTCCAGGAAAACCCAGAAGAGTTTATCATCAAGGCGAGCCGCCTAATTAACGAGCAGAAGGCGACCGTCATCATTGAGCATATCACGTATAACAAGCTGGAATCCAGTTACGAGACGAGCATCTTTACAGACAACACGATGAAGGGGCGCCTCGGTATGAATGCTTGCGAAACGCACCAGCATTTATACGACCACCTGATTTATGATTCCAGTAACGAACGCGACTTCGCGCAAAAACTGGAAACGAGCAAGGAAGTCTCGCTCTACATCAAGTTGCCCAAGGGGTTCTTCATCAATACGCCCGTTGGCAAGTATAATCCCGACTGGGCGATCGCTTTCCATGAAGGCGAAGTCAAGCACGTGTATTTTGTTGCCGAAACCAAGGGTTCCATGAGCACCATGGAACTTCGTGAAATCGAATCCGCCAAAATCAAGTGCGCCCGCAAGCATTTCGCTGCCATCTCCAGCGACTCCGTCACTTATGACGTGGTGGATTCTTACGAACGCCTGCTGGATTTGGTAAAGTAAATGTTCTCCTTCATCAAGAAATTCTTTGAACGTCGCAAGGCTCTTGCCGCCGAAAGAGAGCAGGAATGCTCTAATTTGCTTGCGAAGGTCAATAAATGCCTGGCAGATGCACAAAGTATTTTCGCTGACTCTATAAAATTTGTTTCAAAGGACAAACTGGTTTCTTGGAAAAAGAAGAATCAAAAAACGATTGACTTGCTAAAGGAACGTGTTCCTAAAAAGTTTTCAAGGACTTCGTCCTACCGCTCTTATAAAAATTCCTGGGACCAGTTCTTTGTTTATCTAGAAATGTTGCCGCAGGTGCAAAAGACGCATAACGAGCAGGCAATTGTTATGCGCAAGGCCGATGCGAAAGAGATTATCGGGAATATCAAGGGTTTTCCGCTGGATGATCAGCAGCTGCAGTGCGTTGTTACTGATGCGCACAACCAACTTGTCATTGCCGGGGCCGGGACAGGAAAAACGACAACTATAGTCGGTAAGGTGAAGTACCTGCTCAAGAAAGGAATATGTAAGCCAGAAGAAATATTGATTTTGTCTTTTACGAAAAAGTCGGCAGAAGACATGAACAAGCAACTAAAGGAAAACATAGATGTACCGATAACGGCGTGTACGTTTCATTCCCTGGGTTACGACAAGGTGCTGGGAAAGTTAGAAGGGAAAAAGGCGGTATTCCAGGATTCAGGTAAGTTTGTCTGGACACAACTCAAAGAAGAAATTAAGGATCCGAAATATTTAAAGTTGTTGGTGGAATATCTTCTTTACAACAAGTCTAAATCGAAGTGCGTTGAGGATTTCAAAAGCGAAGGCGAGTATAACCAATATCTAGAAGATAATCCGCCCAAAACAATTAATGGGATTTCTGTCAAGAGTTATGGCGAAATGGATATCGCCAATTTCTTGTGGCAGAATCAAGTGGCTTTCGAATATGAAAGGCCGTATAAGTTTTCAACGGCTACAGAGGAATATCGCCAATATCAGCCTGATTTCTATTTGCCGAAATACGATATCTACATTGAATATTTTGGCATAAATCGCCAGGGGAAGGTGTCAGAAGCATTTTCTGCAAGAGGCGGAAAAACGGCAAGCCAGGCCTACCAGGAAGGAATGGCGTGGAAACGTAAAATCCATAGGGAGCATAAGACAAAACTTGTGGAATGCTTTGCCTACGAAAAATTCGAGGGCAAACTTCTTGCTTGTCTAGAACAGCGACTTTCGGAAAAGGGTGTTGTCTTCAGGCCTCTCTCTGCACAAGAGATGTGGGATTTTATGCAAGATGATTATGACAGAAATTTCGTTTTCCAGCGTATTGCGAGCCTTCTTGGAACAATGCTGCAACAGGCGAAGGCGAATGGATATTCTGTCGAAAATCTGCGCCAAATAAATAAGGCGACCCGAAACATCTTGGAGCGGATGGACAACGAGGATATTCTAACCCTATTTGAACCGATTTATACGGCATATGTAAATATGCTTTCTGAAAAGAACTACATCGATTTTAGCGATATGATAAACAAGGCCGCTCAATATATCCGCGAAGGGAGATATATTAATCCTTATAGAGTGGTAATCGTTGATGAGTATCAGGATATTTCGAAGCCGCGATTTAATCTATTGAAGGCACTTCGCGATTCTTCGGACTACAAACTGTTCTGTGTGGGCGATGACTGGCAGAGTATATACCGTTTTGCGGGTAGTGATGTCAGTTATATTCTGGATTTTGAAAAGTATTGGGGACCTACAGAATTAGGGAAAATTGAAACGACGTACCGTTTCCCCAAAAGGCTTATTGAGGCCAGTGGGCATTTCATAATGGATAATCCTTCCCAGATTAAGAAGCATTTGAAGACGCCTTCAAAGGATAACAGTTACGTACTAGGGAGAGGGGCATGGGAATGGCGCTTAAGGGAACTCCCCCGTAACAGCAGTGTGTTTTTCCTTGGCCGTTACAAGGACGATGAAAAGGTTGTTAAGTACTACATGAAATACCTTGTCCCAAAGGATAATGGTGAATATAAGTATCCTGAACGTCCTGATTTAACTATTAGATTTTTGACAGTTCATGCGTCAAAGGGGCTGCAGGCAGATTACGTGTTCATATTAAATAACAAAAGCGGACGAAAAGGCTTCCCCAGTCAAATCGAAGATGCCTCTGTAATGAAATTATTCATGGATAACCCGGAAGATTTTCCTTATGCAGAGGAGCGGCGTCTTTATTATGTGGCCATGACTCGTGCCAAGAAGAAGGTAATATTTGTTCCTCCGTCAAAAAACGAAGAATCCTGTTTCTTCAAGGAAATTAGGACTCGTTATAAGGAAGACCTTAATGCGGAAAGTATGATTTGCCCGTGGTGTGGTGGAAAACTGGAAAAGAAAAAAGGACCTTATGGCCCGTTTATAGGTTGTAGCAACTATCGTCAAGAAAGCAAAAGGTGCGAATTCACTAGGGAAATACCCTCGTGGAGATGATTTGCATTATGTGTGATACTTGCGTATTAGGGATGTCATGATTGCATTTCTTTGAGAAATGTAATCTATTTGTGATGGCGAGAAGAACTTTGTGTAACTGTAATTACTTTTCTTTAAATTGCATGCACTACACAATGGAACGGCGTTGTTGACTAGTTCTCCGTTCAATTTTTTCATGATAAGATTACCGCCTTTACTTTTGGGAACGAAAAAATGATCAATGTGTTCGCATGGTTTTATTTCGCATAACGGACATTTGTTTCCATATAAGTGGAATAAGACTTTTCGGTTTTTGTCAATATATCTGGAATCGTAATTGTTTTTCCGTACAAAATCTTTTTCGTTTATAATATAATCAAAACTGTTTTCGCTAATAAGGCCATTCTGTGGAGATTTTTGTAATTCTAAATCAACAAAATCGATTTTTTTTGATGTGATATATTGATAGTATTCTTCAAACCTTTTGTACTTGTTGAAAGGTTTGTTTTTTTTTCGCGTGGTTTGTTTTTTTTCGTATTCTTCAAAAATGGAAACGATTAATGATATTACGAAGAGTATGACAAAACTTGCGACCAAAAAAGATATTACAGTATTAAGATTGAAATTTGGCCAACCGCCATCTTTAAGAGCTTTCCAAAAAAGGAGAAAAACCACGATGAAAAAGATTGATATCGCAAGTCGGATGGGATGCATATGATAAAAATAATAATAAACAACTATTGTAAAGTTGTTATCACTTTAAATAAATTCCTCTCTCATCGTTTTTGTCATTTCTTCCTCATCTTCCCGCCGGCGAATACCACCAGGAGGGCGCCAGCGGCTACGCCGCCGACTTTCTTGAGGCCGTTTCGGTTTTCCAGAGTTTTTGAGTCATCGCGGGTCTCCTTGGCAACTAGATTCTATTTTTTGACAATCCAGCGACCGTCTCTTTTTGAACCGACTCGTTCAAGCGTTCCGTACTGCTGCAACTTCGCTAGATCACGTTCAATCGTCCTTGGGGTGACGGCAAACTTTTCTGCCAATTCCTTTTCGGTAAGGAAGTTGTTCTTTTTCAGCGCTGCGATAATCTTTTCTTGACGGGCGGTCAAGTGGATGGTTTCTGCAACTGGCGTCTCGACTTCAACATTCTGAACATCCTTTAGTGCTCTCAGAATCTTGTCCAGCATGAATTCGACAAAAATACTGCAGTCGCCGGCCGTGCTTGATGCGTTAATTGCGTTGTAGTATTCCTGTTGGTTGGCGTAGACCAGATTCTCGACAGGCAGGTGCGCAAAGACGGGGTTCCACTTGCCTAGAATAAGGGATTGCCACAGGCGGCCCATTCGCCCGTTGCCATCCCGGAGCGGGTGGATGAACTCGAATTCATAATGAAAGATGCAGGACCGAATCAACCAATGCATCTTGCTTCTCTTTAGCCAAGAAAAAAGGTTCTTCATCAGGATGGGCGCCATTTTCGGTGGCGGAGCGAAATGGACGCACTTTCTCCCTTTAAATACACCCTCATTGCAATTTCTGTATTTGCCCGCGTCGGGAATCATGCCCTGCATCATTATGGCATGGGCCTTGAGCAAGTCCTTTTCAGAAAATGCGTTTAGTGAGGGGTACAGTTCGTAGGTCCGCAAGGCGTTCTTCACTTCCAAAATTTCGCGTGCAGGGGCCATAACCCGCTTGCCTTCGATGATGTCGGATACCTGATTTTCAGAAAGCGTGTTGCCTTCTATCGCCAGGGAACTGTGGATGCTTTGAATCTGGTTGACCCTGCGCAGGCGCAGACTATCCGGCTGTTCCAACCGGATGGCAAACCGTTCGGCCTTGGCAGCAATCTCTGCTGCAAGGTTGACTATCGCCGTGTTGAGCGTAAAGGGCGGCTCATATTTATCCGACATTTTCATGGACATCTTATCCGACATTAATCCGACATTATTCCGACATCCTAAATATATATTATGCAATGTCGTTGGTCAAGTAGAGGTCTTTTATTTCTTCCTCAATTTCCCGCCGGCGAATACCACTAGGAGAGCGCCAGCGGCTACGCCGCCGACCTTCTTGAGGTCGCTCCAGAATTGTCGACGCTTTGCCTTGCACTGCTCGCAAAGTTTCTCGGTGTCTTCGGGCTTGTCGCAGCCGCACTTTTTGCATTTGTTCCAGAGCTTTTGTGTCATCGCGGGTCTCCTTGGCGTCTGGATTCTAATATACACTTTTTGCGTTAGGGATAGTTCACACTGTAAAATTTTCTTGCCCCTCTTGCCAGTTTTCTGAATATTAGGTACATTAATGCCCGACGTGTTTTTCCGTCTAATGGAAAAATGCGTCTTTTTTTTATTCTGGACTTTCGGAATAAAGGGGACGCCTCTAACATCAATCGGCCGCCATGGCGGTCAAATGGAGGCAAAATGGCAAAATCAGAGGACCTTATAAAGAACTTGGTGGCCCTTCCGCATGAATATGAGTGGTTGGACTTTAAGGAAAGCTGGTTTTCAAAGGACGAGATTGGCGAGTACATTTCGGCGATTTCGAACGGGGCTGCATTGTGTGGCCGGGAATTTGGCTATATCGTGTGGGGAATCCATAATTCGACTCACGAAATAATAGGCACGACCGTAAATTTTGACAAGGACGTCGATCATGAACCTTTCAAGCATTATTTAGCACGGAATTTAAAGCCGAGCGTCGCTTTTGAGGTCGAAGAGGTTCAGATTGATGGCAAACGTCTTGTTTTGTTGTCTGTTCCGGCTGCGAAATCCGTCCCGACGAAATTCCTGTCTCAGGCTTTTATCCGAATTGGTTCTAGCAAAGAGAAACTTTCGAAGTTCCCTGAATGGGAAATTCGTCTTTTGAACGTTTTGTCTAATGGCATTCCGACGATTGTCAGTATGGCGGCTCCTGATTACGCCCAGGAACTGACTTTTGAAAAATTGTTCATGTATTATGGCGCGAAAGGGGTTGCTTTGCGAAAGGAAACATTCAAGAAGTCGCTCAAGCTTTTAACTGCCGACGGACGCTACAATATCATGGCGTTGCTGCTTTCGGATGCGAATGATATCCCGATTCGCGTGTCCGTTTTTAGTGGCAAAAGCAAGGCTGATACGCTTTTCTCGGTTAAGGAATATGGAAACACTTGCATTTTGTATGCGATGGATAAGATCTTGGAATACGGCGATGCCATCAACATCATCCAGGCAGATGAACGCGGTCGCATTTCTGAACGGAAGGATATACCCCTCTTTGATTACGAGGCATTCCATGAAGCGGTATTGAATGCGTTTATTCACAACAAGTGGTTGGGCATGAACGCCCCTATGATTAGTGTCTTTACTGACCGCATAGAGATTCTCTCGCATGGCGGTCTTGGACTTGAGCAGGATTTGGAAGGCTTTTACAAGGGTGTGAGCATTCCTGTCAACGAAATTCTCGCCTCGATGTTCTTGCAGTTGCGGCTGAGTGAACGGTCGGGGCGCGGCGTTCCGAAGATTGTTGGGGCGTATGGCCGCGAATCCATAAAAATTGAGAAGAATTTCATTGTGGTAACGATTCCGTTCAATAGGATTAACGTGACTCCGTTTGAATTGAATGAAGGGCAGCTGACAATAAACCCGACTGTAAAGGCTACAACAAACGCTACAACAAACGCTACAATAAACGCTACAATAAAACTGACCGATAGTCAAAAGAAAATTCTTGAAAAAATCTTGAGTAATCCGATAA
>JAEEGF011423285.1_pt1 | contig 19468 bp, 17 predicted proteins | sample 9134171 | NCBI WGS metagenome assembly JAEEGF01 (sample SAMN16246542, study PRJNA631951) | gut metagenome | biome: gut microbiome; feature: rumen; material: AP-attached | host: Bos | place: Iran: Karaj | collected 2018-10
AAGAATGACGAGCAGATCTCCGAAGCGGCCCTTTCCTTCGTGCGGGAGCATCCGTCCTCGCTCTTCTCGGCCACGGTCATCGGCGACTGCCTCGACCGGGCGCCGGAAGCGCTGAACCTGCTCGACCCGTCGGTGAAGGACGGCGTGATGAAGCCCCTGATTGCCGTGCAGATGAAAGTCCTGGACGCCCGGCGGAACCTTGCGACGGCCGCCGAGCGCATCTACCCCGGCGCGGAGGCGCCTGATTTCACCCTTCCGACCCCCGACGGCCTGACGATGTCGCTCGGAAGCGCTCTTGACGGCAAGTATCTGCTCCTCGACTTCTGGGGCAGCTGGTGCCCCAACTGCATTACGGGCCTGCCGCAGATGCAGCAGATGTACGCCCGATACGGCGACCGGCTCAATATCCTGGGCATCGACTGCGATGAAACGAAGGAGCAATGGCTGAGCGCCCTTGCCCGCTACAGCATGCCCTGGCTCCACGTGATCAACGACGGCGATGTGGACGTCTCCGCCCTCTATGGCGTGACGGGTTATCCCACGAAAATCCTCATCGGTCCGGACGGCCGGATCGTCAGGCGGTTCATCGGCGAGAGCAATGCCTTGTATAACTATGTCGGCGACTTATTCCGCTAAGCGATGAAAAGAATCCTGTTTTTGCTGGTTCTCACTGCCGCGCTGGTTTCCTGCGGCAAGACGGCCTATACCATCGACGGCATCTTCACGACCGACGACGGAACGGAGGTCTATCTGATTGACCTGGACCGTGGCGACACGCTGGCCGTGACTTCGGTTCAAAACGGTCGGTTCTCCTTTACGGGCGATGTGAAGGAGCCTTGCTTCGTCTATGTGGGCCGCGAAAAGACGCGGGTCTCCTTCATCCTGGAGCCGGGTAACGTGACGGCCGACATCGACGAACGGACCACCGGCGGCACGCCGATGACCGACGCTTACAACGCCTTCCACAAACGCTTTTACGCCTACAAGCGTGACCAGCGAGCCGAGAAGGCCGCGCTGACCGATTCGGTCGTCAAGGCCAACCCTGACAATCTTTTGGGCGCCGTGGCCCTGGAGGATCTCGCTCACGCCGATACGTCCGCCTTCCTGGCGCTTTACCGGCAGACGGTCACCGACCGGGTCCGCGATTTCTATCTGGTCCGAAAAGCCTTCGAGTCGATCGAGCTGCAGAACCAGACCGCTCCGGGCCGGATGTTTACGGACTACACGGTCGTCGGCGGCAATCCCGACGGCACGGATGTGAAACTATCCGACTATGTGGGACAGGGTAAGTATATCCTGCTCGACCACTGGGCTTCGTGGTGCGGCCCCTGCAAGGCGGAGATGCCGTATATCAAGAAAACTTGGGAAGCCTTTGCGGGCGACCGCTTCGACGTGGTGAGCGTCGCAGTCAGCGACAAGCGCGACGACACCGTCGCGGCGCTGGCCCGGCTCGATATGCCCTGGCACCAGATTCTCGATGCGCAGAAGATTCCGAGTGCGCTGTACGGCGTCAATGCGATTCCCCACCTGATTCTCTTCGCGCCCGACGGAACCATCCTCAAGCGCGGATTGCGGGGCGATCAGATCTATGAGACGGTTTCGGAGATTTTGTCGGCCAACTGACAAATGACCCGGTCATAGTCGGTCGACGTGATCGGAAAGACGATGTCGGCGGCGGCTGCGTAGAGCGGCCGCCGCTCATCGTATAACGCGCGGATGGCCTCGACCGGCTTGCCCTTGACAAGCGGCCGTTCGGCGTTGCCGATTTCCTGCAGGATGATGTCGAACGCGGTGTCGAGCCAGATGATGACGGCGCCGGCCTTGATGCGCCGCAGGTTCTCCGCGCGGAGCACCGTGCCGCCGCCGAGCGCCAGCACGGTATGGTCCTCCGCCGCCAGCGCCTCGTCGAGCAGCTGCGATTCAATCTCGCGAAAACGCCCCTCGCCGCCCTCCGCGAAAATCTCCGCCGGCGTCCCGTAGCGTGTCGCAATCAATGCGTCGAGATCCACGAAATCCCACCCGAGCCGCTCCGCCGCCGCCCGGCCGAACGTCGTCTTCCCGCTCGCCATGAATCCTGTCAGTGCAACGATCATCAGAACAGCGTCGGTTCGTCGGGGTTCGACCAGTTCGGCTCGGCAGGGGTGTCGGTGCCGATGTCGGGGACGGTCGGGGTTTCGGGTTCCTCCGGGGTGTCGGGCTCTTCCGGAAGATCGGGTTCCTCTTCTTCGGGCTCTTCTTTCACCAGCGGCTCGATGAACTGCACGGACTTGACCTCCAGCGAGGAGACTTTCTTGCCTTTGGCGCGGAAGCCCTTCTTGCCGATGAACTGCTCCACGTCGATCCGCTCGGGCTCCTTGCCCGCACTCTTGCCCTTGAACGTCACCTCCAGCTGGGGCCAGCGGTCTTCGCTCAGGCCCAACAGCTTGGAGCCTTTGCCCTCCGCGATGAACAGGACGGCGATGCCGGCGTTGGGCTCGAAGCTGAAGCGCTTGATGTAGTACGCCTTTGCGGGCCCGTCGTAGTACAGGGCCGAGAAGGTCTTTTCGGGATCGAACTTCTCCACGCGCATCAGGTCGCCCTGGAAATGGGTGCTCAGGTCGAAGCCGGTGGTGTAGTAGGTACCGTCCTTGCACAGCACGAGGATCAGGTCGCCGTCGGAGAATTCGCCCAGATAGCGGCCGCGGCCGGCATCGTTGAGGCGGACGATGTCTTCGTCGAGCCAGATCTGCTTGCCGGCGAGCGTGGAAACGCCCTTGGCCTTGAGCGTGATGCGGTGGATGGAATTCTTGGCGGTCACCACGTTGCCGCGCGAGGCGCGCCCCTTGATGGCCAGCTTCGCGAAATCGAACTCCTCGACCAGCTTCTTGAGCTTGGGTCGGGGCCGGTACTGCACGCGCAGCACCTCGGCTTCGCCGTTGCTGTTGGCCGTGAACCAGAGCACCGTGGAACCGGGCTTGCCCTGCGTCAGGTCGTATTCCTTGTCGCGCGTGATGCCGGTGATGGCGAAGCGCTTGGCGTAATACACGCCGCCCGGCTTGCCGTCGCGGTACACCACGTTGTAGACTGTGCGCTCGTCCTTGCGGTTGAACACGGCCGCGTGGATGATGTCCTTGCCGATGAAGGCCTTGTCCTTTACCTTGGTCACCACGTATTTGCCGTTCTTCATGAAGACCACGATCTCGGCGATGTCCGAGCAGTCGCAGAGGTATTCCGCCCCGTCGATCTTCTTGGGATCGGTACCCACGAAGCCGTCGGCCTTGTTGGCGTAGAGCTTGGCGTTGAGGGTAATGACCTTCTCGGCCTGGATGTTCTCGAAGGTCGAGATTTCGGTCTTGCGCGGGAAACGGGCGCCGTACTTGCGTTTGAGCTGCTGGAAGTAGCGGATCGTGAATTCGGTGAGGTGCTCGAGGTTGTTCTTCACTTCCTCGATGTCGGCCTCGATGCCGCGGATCTTCTCCTCGGCGGCCTTGATGTCGAAGCGCGAAATCTTGCGCACCGGTTTCTCGACCAGTTTGGCGATGTCTTCCGACGTGATGGGGCGCCGCAGCAGGTGCTGGTATTTGCCCATCTCGCGCTCCACGTCTTTCAGCTGCTCCTCCCAGGAAGCCGCGTCGTTTTCGAGGATGCGGTAGACTTTCTGCTCGAAGAAGATCTTCTCGAGCGAAGACCAGTGCCAGTCGCCCTCCAGCTCGTCGAGCAGGATGCCCAGCTCCTGCTGGAAGAGGTCTTTCGTATGGAATGCGTTGTAGCGCAGGATCTCGTCGATGCCCAGGAAGTGGGGCTTGCGGTCCATGATCACGCAGGCGTTGGGGGAGAGCGCCACTTCGCAATTGGTGAAGGCGTAGAGCGCGTCGATGGTCTTGTCGGGCGAGACGTCGTTCTGCAGCGTGATGTTGATCTCCACGCCGCTGCTCGACATATCGTCCACTTTCTTGATCTTGATCTTGCCCTTGTCGCTGGCCTTGATGATGGAGTCGATCAGGCTCTCGGTGGTCTGTCCGTAGGGGATTTCGGTGATGCTGAGCGTGCGCTTGTCGGTCTTGACGATGCGGGCGCGGATCTTGACCTTGCCGCCGCGCAGGCCGTTGTTGTAGCGCGAGCAGTCGATCAGGCCGCCCGTGGGGAAGTCGGGATACAGTTCGAACGGCTTTTCGCGAAGCGCTGCCACGCAGGCGTCGAGCAGTTCGTTGAAATTGTGGGGCAGGATCTTGACCGAGAGGCCCACGGCGATGCCGTCGGTGCCCTGGGCGAGCAGCAGCGGGAATTTCATCGGCAGGACCACGGGCTCCTGGTTCGTGCCGTCGTAGGACGGAACCCACTCCGTGATCTTCTTGTTGAAGGCTACCTCCAGGGCGAATTTGCTCAGCCGGGCCTCGATGTAACGCGAGGCGGCGGCCGCGTCGCCGGTGAAGATGTTGCCCCAGTTGCCCTGGGTATCGATCAGGTATTCTTTCTGGCCCAGGCCGACGAGCGCGTCCTTGATCGAGGCGTCGCCGTGCGGGTGGTATTTCATCGTGTCGCCCACGATGCCGGCCACCTTGTGGTAGTGGCCGTCCTCGACTTTCTGCATCGCGTGCAGGATGCGCCGCTGCACCGGCTTGAGGCCGTCTTCGATGTGGGGGACGGCGCGGTCCAGGATCACATAGGAGGCGTAGTCGAGGAACCAGTCGCGGTACATGCCCGAGAGCTTGTACTTGTTCTCGCCCTCGGCCACCAGGCGGTCGAATTTGTCCTGGGCCGGGTCGGCGGCATCCTCGTCCACGGTCTGGTCGACTTCCTCTTCTTCTTCGGGAAGGTCTTCGCTTCTGTCTTCCAGTTCGTCCAACTCGTCGTCTTCTTTCATCGTTCTCTGTCCTTTAATCCTGAATGTATCCGAATTTCCGCAGCATTTTCCGGTCTTCGCGCCAGTTGGGCTCGACCTTGACGAACACCTGCAGGAAGACTTTCTTCTGGAAGAAGTCTTCCATCTCCAGGCGCGCCTGGGTGGCGATCCGTTTCAGGGCGCTGCCGCCCTTGCCGATGATGATGCCTTTCTGGGAGTCGCGCATCACGTTGATCACGGCGCCGATGTCGTATCGTTCTTCCCCTTCCTTGAAGCGCTCGATGACCACTTCCGTGCAGTAGGGGATTTCCTTGTCGTAGTTTTCGAGGATCTTCTCGCGGATGATCTCCGAGGCGAAGAAGCGCATGCTCTTGTCGGTGAACTGCTCCTTGTCGTACCAGGGCGGGCTCACGGGGAGCTTGGCGATGATCGTCTCGAGGATGCCGTCGAGGTTGAATTTCTCCTTGGCGGAGACGGGGAAGATCTCGGCTTTCGGCACGAGCTCCTGCCACTCCTGGATCAGTTTGAGCACGGTGGCCTGGTCGCTCAGGTCGATCTTGTTGAGGACGATCAGGACCGGGCACTCAAGTTTCTGGAGTTTCTCGATATATTCTTCGTTCTTGTCTTTCTTCTCCACCACGTCGGTGACGTAGACGATCACGTCGGCGTCGCCGATGGCCACGTCGACGAAGTCGAGCATGCTCTGCTGCAGGGCGTAGCTCGGCTTGAGGATGCCGGGCGTGTCGGAGAAGACGATCTGCCAGTCTTCGCCGTTGAGGATGCCCATGATGCGGTGGCGGGTGGTCTGGGCCTTGGCCGTCACGATCGAGAGGTTCTCGCCCACCAGGGCGTTCATCAGCGTCGATTTGCCGACGTTCGGGTTGCCGATGATATTGACGAAGCCGGCGCGGTGCTGCTTCGGGGTCGGTTTGTTCTCTTCCATTACTCAAAAGCTCCCATCTTCAGCAGGCCGATCTCCTTTTCGTCGAGGAAACGCCAGGCGCCGCGGCGCAGGTTTTTCTTGGTCAGGCCGGCGAAGTACACGCGGTCGAGTTTCTTGACGCGATAGCCCAGCGATTCGAAGATGCGGCGGACGATGCGGTTGCGGCCGGAGTGGATCTCGAGGCCCACCTGGGTCTTGTCGTCGCCGACATAGGAGAGCGCGTCGGCCGCGATCGGGCCGTCGGTCAGTTCGATGCCGTCGAGGATCTTGTCGAAGTCTTCCTTCGCCAGATTCTTGTCGAGGGTCACGTGGTAGATCTTGCGCACGCCGTGGGAAGGGTGGGTGAGTTTCTCCGTCAGGTCGCCGTCGTTGGTGAACAGGAGCACGCCCGTGGTGGCCTTGTCGAGGCGGCCCACCGGGAAGACGCGTTCCGGGCAGAGGGTCTTGGAGATGAATTCCATCACGGTGCGGTCGGCGTGGGGATCGGCCATCGTGGTGACGAAGTCCTTGGGCTTGTTCATCACCAGATAGACTTTCTTCTCGCCCCGGATGCGCTGGCCGTTGAAGCGGATGTCATCCTTGGACGGATCGACCTTGGTGCCCAGTTCCGTGACTTTTACGCCGTTGACCGTGACCTGACCGGTCTCGATGAACATGTCGGCCTCCCTGCGGGAGCAGATACCGGAATTGGCAATGAATTTATTGAGCCGCACCGGCCCGTTCTCCTCGGCCGGGGCCTGCGCCTTGGGCTTCGGCGTGTATTTCTTGCGATAGTCTGGTTTCCGGTCGTACGGTTTGTGGTCGTCGTAGGGTTTCCGGTCTTCGTAAGGCTTCCGGTCTTCGTAAGGTTTCCGGTCGTACGGCCTGCGGTCATCGGATTTCCGTTCGTAAGGTTTCTTCTCGTATGCTTTCTTTTCGTAGGGTTTCCGGTCGTCTCGGCGACCGTAGGGAGTCGGCGCGTCGGACCGATTCGCATCGGTGGCGCGGGGGCCGTATGATCTGCGCTGCGGGCGGCTTCCGTCGCTGCTGCGCTTCGTGTAGGGGCGTTTGGAACGCGGTTTTTCTTCCATGGGAATGATGGGTGTAAATTATGTGCAGTTTATCCTGCAAAAATAGTTTAAACCGCGAAATTTTCCTATTTTTGAAAGGTAAAATCTTTGGAGGAGGATCTGTGATGAGAGATTATTTCCGTTTCGCCCTTGATTCTGTTTTGTGCAACCGTCGTCGCGTGCTGCTGACGGTAGCCATCATCGCCGTTGGCGTGGCCTCGCTGGTTGGCATCCAGACGGCCGTGGCCGTGCTGGCCGGCCGCGTGGCCGGCAGTCTCGGCAAGCTCGGCGCCAGTCTGTTCACCATCCAGGCCAAAGACGACGCCCCGCCGATTACTTTGCGGCAGGCGCAAGACTTTACCGCTCCGTTCCGCTCTGATATTCCGTTGCCCTCGCAGAAAAATGCTCGTGCAACGGAATATCACCCGCTGCACTCCGCTGCAACCGTCTGGTCGCTGCGGGACAAGCGGGCGCAGGTAGTGTGTGAGGGGAGGGCGACCGATCCGGTGGTGCGGGTGATTGCGTGTGATGCGCAGTATCTGGTGGTGCAGGGCGTTGGCGTGTCGGTGGGTCGGAACTTTTCGGAGCGGGAGGTTGAGGAGCGGCAAGCGGTAGCGCTCATCGGCGAGAATGTCCGGAAGAAGTTGTTCGGTTCTCAAGATGGCGTTGGTGAGCAGATTACTTGCGGCAGCGGTCGCTATCGCGTGGTGGGCGTCATTGACCGCCAGGGTTCTATGTTCGGGGAGAGCCTTGATGGAGCGCTGCTCGTGCCCATCGACGGGGCGCCGGTCTCCTGGTGTGTGACGGTCCGTTCGTCCGGCGGCGGGTCGCTGTCGGCGGAGGCGGCCGAGGCGGGCGGCCGGATGGCCGCCGCCCGGCGCCTGCCCCCGGGGGCGAAACCCGACTTCGAAATCGTGCAGGCCGACACCACACAGGCCCTGTTCGAGGCGCTTCGGCAGAAGCTCTCGCTCGTGGCCCTGGCCATCGGCCTGGTCACGATGCTGGGGGCCTCGATCGGCTTGATGAACAGTCTGCTGGTCTCGGTCAAAGAAAGGACCCGCGAGATCGGCACGCGCCGGGCGCTGGGTGCCCGGGCGCGCGACATCGCCGGTCAGTTCCTGATGGAATCGGTCCTCATCGGCCAGGCCGGCAATGTCGCCGGCACCGTCCTCGGCCTCGCCTTCGGCGGCCTCACGGCCTGGGCCCTCGACGGCCGCTTCACCGTCCCCTGGGGCTGGCTTCTCGCTGCCCTTCTCCTGTCGCTGGTCGTCAGTCTCGTTTCGGGCCTTCTCCCGGCCCGCCGCGCCGCCGCCCTCGATCCCGTCGAAGCCTTGCGGAGTTTTTGACCGTGTACCCCCCCCTTTTTTCCGCTGCAACGGAAAGAGTCGGGCTAAAGCTTCTCTACCACTGCTCGTAGTGGATGCGTTCGGGCTTCCACTTGTCCTTGGGCTGTTCGTCGCTGGCGGGGTAGCCGACGGCAACGGCGCAATAGGGCAGGAAGTTGTCGGGCAAGCCCAGTTCGCGTTTCATCGTCAGGAAGCGGACGGGGTCGGGATAGGATGCCGTCCACACGGCGCCGAGGCCGAGCGATTCGGCGGCCAGGAGGAAGTTCTCGGTGCAGGCGCCCATATCGTCGCGCCAGGTGCCGTTCGGACGGGTGACGGGGTCACCGTCCGGGTTGTTGCGCGGCGGACGGGTGACGGTCGTATCGGCGCAGAACACCACGACGGCGGCGGCCGAATTGAAGGTCTTCAGATTGAAATTGTTCTCGAAAATGCGGCCGAACTGCGATTTGTCGGTCACGACCACGAAGTGCCACGGCTGGATGTTCGAACCGGAGGGAGCAGCCATGGCGGCCTTCAGCATGGCCTCCATATATTCGGCCGGAATGGCCTGGTCGGTGAAGGAGCGCACGCTCTTGCGGCTCATGATGGTCTTGATGGTTTCGTTCTCCACGCCAACCGCTGGCTTTACGACTTCTTTGTTCCCGCAAGACGACGCAATCAGCGATGCCAAAACGGTTGCAATGGTCAAAAGAAATTGTTTCATGGGATGAAGTTTTTGATTTACGGCAAATTTACAAAAAAACGCTGCAACCGACGCAATTGATAATTAGCCGCTTACGACAAGTGATCCCCCTCAAATCGAGGGGGATCACTTTGCGTAAGTCATTGACTGACTGATGTGTACATTGCAGCGAAAAATGGATGCTTCGCTGTTGAGCAAGTGGATTTCCGCTGTCAGATAATCTCGAAGGTGGAGGCGGAGGCCCAGCCTTGGCGGCCGTCGGCGATTTCGACTTTCGTCCAGTCGCCGACGCTGTCGAGCAGGCGGACTTTCGTGCCTTCGTGGAGGACGAAGACCGTATTGCCGCCGTCGGCGGGGGAACTCTTCACGGAGCAGACGGGCGCAGTGACGATGGCGCTGTCCTGGCGCGTGACCGCCCGCCGCTGTTGCAGCGAGAAGAGGAAGGTGCCGATGGCCAGGACGAACAGGACGCAGGCCACGATGAACGAGACGCGCCGAAGCGCCAGCGAATCACCGTGCCGGAAGACCAGCAGCAGGATGCCGATGAGCAACGCCAGGGCGAGGGTGATCCACGCCCAGGTGTCGGCCGCGCAGGCCTGCCGCAGGTTGCGGAACCACGACAGAAGCACGAACTCGGGGACGGCATCGATGCGGTCGAGCGTCAACTCCCGGGCGATGGCCAGGTTGTTGGCGGCGTCGGCGTGCGACGGCTTGAGTTTGAGCGCCCGCTCGTAGTAGAGGATCGCGTGGGCGTTGTCTTCGAGTTTGAAATAGGCGTTGCCGATGTTGTAGAACAGGTCGGCGCTTTCGAGGCCTTCCTGTTCGATGGCCAGATAGCCGTCGAGGGCGTTCTGCCACTGTTCGGCGGCGAAGGCTTCGCCGGCCTGCTGCCAGCGGGTGGCTGTGTCGTCCTGCGCTGAGGCCGGGGCCGCGGAGAGGCCCAGGGCGAGCAGCAGGGCGACAAGCGCCGCGCCTGCCTTCGCGCCCGGCTTCCGGCCGGCCTTGGCGTTCTTCAGCTGGCCTTCGATGTCGGAGATGACTTTCACGGCTTCGTTGTATTCGTTTTCCTTTTGTGTCTGGGCGCTTTCGGGCGCGTAGCGGGCGAATTCGCACTTGTCGATCAGGGCGGTGAGCGCGTCCACGCTTTCTTCGCGGACGCCGCCTTCGCGGAGTTTTTCGCTGATGGTTTCCTTCGACAGATCGGCGGCGGGAATCATCAGTTTATCGGAAACATAGCCCAGCAGGGCCTTGTGCAGTTCTTCGTAGTAGGCACTTCCCAGATTCTGGTGGAGATAGCCTTCGGCGCTCTTGAGCCGCGCCCGGGCCATCTTGTTGGCCCGGCGGTTCTTCGAACCGGCCACGTCGGCGCGGCGCGCCTGCCGGCGCCGGAGGATCAGGCTGGTCAGCAGGCAGGCGAGGGCGATCACGCCCAGGAGAATGAAGAACAGGGGAGAACCGGCGAAGAAGGCGCCCTTCTTCTTGAGGTGGCCGTCGCCGAGGGCGATGTAACGGATATCCTCGCGCAGGCTGCGCACACCCTGCCGGTTGGTCCCGGCCACGGCGATGCCGCCGCCGGTGATCTCTTCACCCTTTTCGACGGTCACGGGGATTTCGCCCGTCGACGTGGTGACATACTTGCCGTGGGCGTTGTCGTAGTAACTGTATTCGATCGACGGAATCACGAAATCGCCGTGGCTGCGGGGGATGAACGGATACTCGAAGGTCTTCGAGCCGTTCGTGCCGCTGGCGGAAGTCTTGTCGGTGCTCTTCAGGTCATAGACCTCGAAATCCGGCGGGAAGTCGACCTTCGGCGCCTCGAGCATCGAGAGGTTGCCGTTGCCGGAAATCGTGACGAGCAGCGAGCCGGCCTCGTTCGACTTGAGGTCGTCCTTGCTCAGTTTGGCGGTAATCTTGAAGTCGCCCACGCCGCCCTTGAACGAGGCCGGCGCGCCTGCGGGCAGATCCTGCACGTTGACCTGGAGGGTCGGCGTGCTGATGCGTTTGCGCAGGGTCTGATATTGGTCGAAGAAGTCGTCGAAAATGGAGAGCGGGCTGCCGCTCGAGGTGCGGACCCGCACCTGGCACACCATCTCGGCCGGATCGATCGACAGCGTGCCGCTCTGCTGGGGAATCAGCACCCACTGGCGCAGCAGGGCCGCGTTGTAGATGGTTCCGTTCACGTTTTCACGCTTGAATTCCAGGTTGTTGACCGACACGGTCTCCTTACTCCAGAAGCCGTTGAAAGTCGGGAACTTGATGTCTTCGAAGCCCGCGATGTCGGCGCGGGTGTAGATCTTCAGCGTGGCGGTAATGGGTTCGCCCTTGACCACCCGGGTCTTGCCCAGTGACAGGCGCAGGAAGATGTCCTGGTTGGAGACGGTGCCCGTGACGGCGGGATCGTTCTGCTGGACGTTGCCCTGTTGCCCCTGCTGGTTCTGCTGCCCCTGGTTCCCCGATCCGGCGGTGCCGGCGTTGTTCTGGCCGCCGGCGACGACCTCGATCTTGAGGGTAGGCGAGGTCACGGCCTGCTTCCCGACGGTGGCGGTAGCCGCCGCAATCGTGAAGGTGCCCGTGTGCTTGGGCTGCAGGACGTAGGTGACGGTTTCCTGATGGGTGGACGTGCGTTTCCCGTTGATGATGTTGGTGCTCGACATCGAACCTTTCTGCGGGCCCCAGACCACGTCGAAATCGTCGGTGCCGGGCCATTCGAAATCGCTCAGCTTGTCGTCGGCCGTAAAGACGATCCGGAACGTCTCGTCCTGTGAGACGACGCCCGGACCTTCGACTCTCAGCGTCTGCGCGGCGGCCGTCAGCGCGCCGCACAGCATCAGCAGGGTAAGAATGCGTTTTATCATCGTTCGATTACCAATTTTTCTCTTTCTGTTTGGACTTCAGTTTGGCGGCCTTTTCCTTCTTGACCTTGTCCTGGGTATCCTTCTCCTGGGCCTCGATGGCCTGCAGCATCTGCTGGGCGGCCTGCGGGCTTATCTTCGGCTGCTGCCCCTGCTGGGACTGCTGCTGCTGGTCCTGATTCTGATCCTGGTTCTGGTCTTGATTCTGCTGATCCTGGTTTTGATCCTGGTTCTGCTGATCCTGGTTCTGGTCGTCGTTCTTGTCCTGGTTCTGATCGTTATTCTGATTCTGATCCTGGTTCTGGTCTTGATTCTGGTCCTGGTTCTGCTGGTTGTCCTGACCGCCGCCGCCACCGTTCTGCTGTTCGTTCTCGAGCATCTTCTGGGCGTAGGCCAGGTTGGCCTTGGTCTCCATGTCGCCGGGGTTGCGGCGCAGGGCGTTCTTGTACAGGTCGATGGCTTCCTGCCAGGAGCGCTGTTTCAGTTTGGAGGTGCCGGCGTTGTGGTAGGCGTCGGCGCCGTGCCTGCCTTTGGCGAGCGAGTCGAGCCCGGCCTGGTAGCAGCGGTCGGCTTCGGCATAGTTCTCCAGCCGGAAGCAGGTGTTGCCCAGGTTGTAATCGGCCGTCACCGACGTGGAGTCGGCCACCAGGGCTTTCTTATAGTTGATTTCGGCCTGCGGCCAGTGTTCCTTCCGGAAGTCGCGGTTGCCGCGGCGCACGCTGGCCCGTTCGCTCTGGGCGAAGCAGACCGTCGCGGAAAGCAGGCAGGCCAGGACAAGGAAGAGGAATCGTTTCATATCATTTGAACAATTTGCGGCGCGCCTTCCGTTCCGGAACCAGCAGTTCGAGAATCAGGAAGAAGAGCGCGATGCCGAAGAAATACATATACTGTTCGTCGAAGTCTTCGAACACCACGGAGTTGAATTGCTCCTTGTCGAGGGTGCGGATGTCTTCGATGATGGGGTTCAGGCCGAACTCGGCGTTGCCGGCGCGGACATACTTGCCGTTGCCGGCGCCCGCGATCTCCTGCAGGATGTCTTCGTCGAGCCGGGTGACCACGATGTCGCCCTGCCGGTCTTTCATCAGGCTGCCGTTCTTGGGGATGGGCTTGCCCTGCGGCGAGCCCACGCCGATGCAGTAGATGCGGATGCCCTGTTCGGCAATGGCCTTGGCCGCCTCCACGGCTTCGCCTTCGTGGTCTTCGCCGTCGGTGATCAGGATGATGGCCCGCGAACGTTCGCTCTGCGTGCTGAAGCTGCGCGCCGAGGCCATCAGCGCCTCGGCCAGCGCGGTGCCCTGGATGGGCACGCTTTCCGTGTCGACGGTTTTGAGGAAGACTTTCGCCGACACGTAGTCGGCCGTGATGGGCAGCTGGACGAAGGCTTCGCCGGCGAAGATCACCAGGCCGATGCGGTCGCCCTGCAGGCGGTCGACCAGCCGGGAGATGGCCAGTTTGGCCCGCTCCAGGCGGTTGGGCGAATAATCTTCCGCCAGCATGGAGTTGGAGACGTCGAGGGCGATGACCACTTCCACGCCCTGGCTCTGATGTTCCTTGAGCCGTGCGCCGAGCTGCGGCCGGCTCAGGCCCAGGACGAAGAAGAACCAGGCGAGGGCAAGCAGCGTGATCTTGAGCCAGCCCTTGCCGGTCGAGGCTTCGGGCATCAGCGTGGCCACCAGTTCCGGATCGCCCAGCCGGGCGATCCGTCTGCGGCGGGCCCGCAGATAGAGGGCGTACGCCACGAACAGCAGCGGAACGATCAGCAGCAGCAACAGATATTGACTTTGTGCCAGATAGACCATTACGGAACCCTCCTTAAAATGACAAAACGGAAGAGCAACTCGAGGAGCAGCGCCGCCAGCGCGATGAGCGCGAAGCGCATGAACAGTTCGGAATAGACCGGGAAACTGTCGATCGTGGTGCGGGTCTTCTCCATCTGGTTGATCTCGTTGTAGATTTCCATCAGTTTGGTGTTGTTGGTAGCCCGGAAATACTTGCCGCCGGTCCCTTCGGCGATCTGACGCAGCAAGTCTTCATCGATTTCCACCTTGACGTTCTGGACCTGCACGCCCCAGGGCGTCATGAACGGATACGGGGCCTCGCCCATGGCGCCGACGCCGATGGTGTAGACGCGCACGCCGTAGGTCTTGGCGATTTCGGCCGCCATCAGGGGCGACACTTCGCCGCTGTTATTCATACCGTCGGTCAGCAGAATCACCACCTTGCTCTTGGCGTCGGAATCTTTCAGGCGCGCCACGGCGGTGGCCAGGCCGTTGCCGATGGCGGTGCCGTCGTCGATCAGGCCGGTCTCGATCTCCTTCATCAGGTTGATCAGGGTGGCCCGGTCGGTGGTCAGCGGCGCCTGGGTGTAGCTTTCACCGGCGAAGACCACGATGCCCATCCGGTCGGCCGGCCGGCTGGCGATGAATTCCATCGCGATGTCCTTGGCGGCGCCGATGCGGTCGGGCTTGAAGTCCCGGGCCAGCATCGAGGTGGAGACGTCCATCGTCAGCACGATGTCGATGCCTTCGGTATCTACTTTCTCAAAGTTCTCCGACGAACGCGGGCGGGCGATGGCCACGATCAGGGCGGCCAGCGCCACCATCCGGAGGATGAAGGGGATGTGCCGCGACCAGGCGAGGATGCGGCCGTTGCCGTCGTCCCACTGCGCGGCGTCGGGCACCGTCAGCGACGGCTGCCGGCCCCGCAGGGTGCGCCACAGGTAGAGCGCGATCAGCGGGATGAGCAGGAGCTCCAGCCAGAGGAGTTGCGGGTATTCGAAAAACATGCTATTCCTCCTCCTCTTCCACTTGTTTCATATACGTCTCGTTGACGAAACGGACGGCCGTCGGGATGGCGTTCTCGTTTTCCTGGTCCGTGGCGGCGTGTTTGGCGAATTTCACGAAATCGGCGGTGGTGAACAGGTCTTTCAGGCTGTCCGTCAGGGCCGGGTCGATTGCCTTGTCTTCCAGGTCCTGGAACATTTCGGCCGAGGTCTGCTCGAGGGCCGGCACTTCGTAGCGCGCGGCGATGTACTGGCGCAGGGCGTCGGTCACCTGCGTGTAGAACTGTTTCTGCTTGCCCGTCTGCCAGAGTTTCTGGGAGCGGGTCTTCTCGAGGCTGCGGAGTGCCACGATGTGCGGCGGATCCTTCACCACAGGTTTGCCGAAGAAATCGCGGTTCTGCCGGCGGAGCCGGATCCAGCGCACGAGCAGCCAGATCAGGGCCGCCACCAGGAGTGCGAGCCCCACCCACGGAATCACTTCCTTGAAGGTCAGCGGGTAGCGGATCTGCCCCTTGATGTCATAGGGCTGGAACGTGGCGGTGTCGATGGGGATCGTGTTGACGGCGAGCGTCGGGCCGGCGTATTCTAGCGTGTCGATGGTGCCGTCGGTGCGGGCCAGCAGCACATAGAGCGGCGGCAGGACGTAGCTGCCGCTGTCGAAGCTCGTCAGGATGATGCGGCCGCGCAGGTTCAGCACGCCTTTCTTCTGGGAAAGCGTGTCGAGCGACATTTCGCCGAGGGCCTCGACGCCCGGGACGGGCGTTTCGCCCGGCTTGCTCACGCGGGCACCTTCGCCCGGCGCGAGCTGCAGGTCGATCGTCCACTCGATCTGGTCGCCGATCAGGATGGAGTCGCGGCTCAGGCGGCTCCGGAGCGTACCGTCGTCCTGCGCGCGGCAGGTCAGGGAGCCGAGCGCCAAAGTCAGGACGAACAGGAGTATCTTCTTCATGCTAAGCTCTGTTTTTGAAGAACGCGATGAGTTGCTTCACGTAGTCCTCGCCCGTACCGATGGTCACCGTGTCGATGCGGTAGCGGCGCAGGGTGGAGAGCATGTTCTCCGCGGCCTCGCGGTTCCACGTTTCGTAGTTGCGGCGCACGGCGGCCGATCCGGTGTTGATCCAGCGGTCGCGGCCGGTCTCGGCGTCGCGCACGTGGACGAGGCCGACGTTGGGCAGGGTGCGCTCGCGCGGGTCGTAGACGTTGATGACCGAGATGTCGTGCCGGTTGGCCGCGATCTTGAGGGCTTCCTCGTAGCGCGGGCGCCGGTCGGCGTCGAGGTCGATCATATCGGACAGCAGGAAGGCCGTGCAGCGTTTCTTGAGGGCGTTCGTCAGGTATTCGAGCGCGGCGCCGATGTTGGTGCCGCGGTCTTCGGGCTCGAATTCCACCAGGTCGCGGATGATGTGCAGGAGGTGGCTCCGGCCCTTTTTCGGCGGGATGAATTTCTCGACCTTGCTGCTGAAGAACAAGGCGCCCACCTTATCGTTGTTGATGGAGGCGGAGAAGGAGAGGACGGCCGCGATTTCGGTCACCAGGTCTTTTTTGGTCTGGCTGGTGGTGCCGAAGAGTCGCGAGCCGCTCACGTCGACGAGGAGCATCACGGTGAGTTCTCGTTCCTCTTCGAAGATCTTGACGTAGGGGGTGCGCAGCCGGGCCGTGACGTTCCAGTCCATGTTGCGCACGTCGTCGCCGTACTGGTACTCGCGGACCTCGCTGAAGGCCATGCCCCGTCCCTTGAACGCGGAATGGTACTCCCCGGCGAAGACCTGGTGCGACAGCGCCTTCGTCTTGATCTCGATCTTCCGAACCTTCTTTAGCAGATCATTCTCCATAAAGGACTTTTTTCGGTCTTTTCCGGTATTCTCTTTTGAAACGTCGCTACGCGACCCCTCCCATAAACCGGAAAAGACAATCTTACTCATTACGGAACTTCTACGGCGTTGAGGACGTCGGTGATGATTTCTTCGGTGGTGATGTTTTCGGCTTCGGCTTCGTAGGTCAGGCCGATGCGGTGACGGAGGACGTCGTAGCTGACGGCGCGGACGTCTTCAGGGATCACGTAGCCGCGGCGTTTGATGAAGGCATAGGCTTTCGCGGCCATGGCCAGGGAGATGCTGGCACGGGGCGAGCCGCCGTAGGCGATCATGTCTTTCAGCTTGCCGAGGCCGTATTCTTCCGGCTGCCGCGTCGCGAACACGATGTCCACGATGTAGCGCTCGATCTTCTCGTCCATATACACGTCGCGCACCACTTCGCGGGCGCGGAGGATGTCTTCGGGCTTGAGCTGCGTGGTCGGGCGGGGGAATTCGCCCTGGTTGTTCATCCGGATGATGAGCTTCTCTTCCTCTTTCTTCGGGTAGGTGACCTTGACTTTCAGCATGAAACGGTCGACCTGGGCTTCGGGCAGGGGATAGGTGCCTTCCTGTTCGATGGGGTTCTGGGTAGCCATCACGAGGAACGGCTCGGGGAGCTTGAAGGTCTCTTCGCCGATGGTCACCTGGCGCTCCTGCATGGCTTCGAGCAGGGCCGACTGCACTTTGGCCGGGCTTCGGTTGATTTCATCAGCCAGGATGAAGTTGGCGAAGACGGGGCCCTTCTTGATCTGGAACTGTTCGCTCTTCTGGCTGTAGATCATCGTACCGATCAGGTCGGCCGGCAACAGGTCAGGAGTGAACTGGATGCGGTTGAAACGGGCGTCCACAATCTGTGCGAGCGTGTTGATCGCGAGCGTCTTGGCCAGACCCGGCATGCCTTCGAGCAGAATGTGCCCGTTGGCCAGCAGGCCGATCAGCAGGTTGTCCACGAGTTGCTTCTGCCCCACGATGACCTTGCCCATCTCCATCTGGATGATGTCGACGAAGGCGCTCTCCCGCTCGATGCGTTCATTTAACGCTTTAATGTTTACGCTGTCCATATTATTTGTCGTTTTTTTGTATTTTTGTTGTCGGGTTTATCCTACAAATGTAATAAAAAAATCGATGCGGCTTTTCATCCGGCTCTCATACGACGGCGGCCCTTTCTGCGGATGGCAAACTCAGGCGAATGCTCCTTCCGTCCAATCGGAGGTGGAGCGGGCGCTTTCGATCGCTTTCGGGGAAAAAATCACCGTTGTGGGGGCGGGGCGGACGGATACGGGCGTCAATGCCGTGCATTTCATCGCCCATTTCGACCTGTCCGAATTTCCGGAGGAAACGTCCGCGCACCTTTTACGCAAAATAAATGCCATTCTGCCCCCTGCCATCGTGGCAGAAGCGTTCTACCGGGTGGCTGACAACGCGCACGCGCGTTTCGACGCCGTGAGCCGCACCTACCGCTACTACGTCCACACGGCGAAAGATCCCTTCGCCCACCATTCCTGCCGCATCTGGTTCACGCCCGACGTGGATGCGATGAACCGGGCGGCCCTTCCGCTGCTGGGCCGGCACGACTTCTCGAGCTTCGAGAAGACGGGCGGCGCCAACAAAACCGACATCTGCACCGTGTCCGAAGTGGAATGGAAGGCGCTCGACGAATGCCATTTCGTCTTCACCATCACGGCCGACCGTTTCCTCCGCAACATGGTCCGCGCCACGGTCGGCACGCTTTTGGAAGTGGGAAGGGGGCGTCGCGCGCCCGAGTGGGTGGCTGAGGTGCTGGAAGCGCGCGACCGCGGGCAGGCGGGCCAGTCCGTCATCGGGGAAGCGCTCTTCCTGGAAGACATCCGCTACCCGTATCCATTGATAACAATTTAATATTTTTACATAGCTATGCTTTCTACTTTTCTCCAGACAACCGCCGAAACGATCGAGGCGGTTCCCGTGCAGGAAGAGCTTTCTTTTTCCCTGATCAGCATGGCCGCCAAGGGCGGTTGGCTGATGCTCGTGCTGCTCGCCCTCTCCATCGTGGCCATCTACATCTTCGGCAAGAAATGGTGGGCCATCAGCCAGGCCGGCAAAGTCGACAAGAACTTCATCAAAGACGTGGACAACTACCTGATGGAAGGTAAGGTCCGCTCCGCGCGCGCCCTGTGCCGCCGCAGCGACACCCCGGTCGCCCGGATGATTGAAAAAGGCGTCGAGCGCATCGACAAGCCGCTGGGCGACATCCGCATCGCCGTGGAGAACGTGGCCAACGTCGAAGTTGCCAAACTCGAGAAAGGGCTGCCCGCCCTGGCGACCATCGCCGGCGGCGCGCCGATGATCGGTTTCCTCGGCACCGTGATGGGTATGGTCCAGGCCTTCTTCAACATGGCCCAGGCCGGCAACAACATCGACATCACCCTGCTCTCGGGCGGTATCTATACGGCCATGATCACCACGGTCGGCGGTCTGATCGTCGGTATTCTGGCCTACTTCGGCTACAACTTCCTCACGGCGAAGATCACCGGTCTGGTTTCCAAGATGGAGGCCGCTTCCATTGAATTCCTCGACGCCGCCCAGGCGCGCAAAGAGGCCAAAGCGGAGGAATAGCGATGGCGATCAAGCGCTCAACGAAGGTGGACTCGGCATTCTCGATGTCGTCGATGACCGACATCGTGTTCCTGCTGCTCATCTTCTTCCTCGTCACTTCGACGCTGGTCAACCCCAACGCCCTCAAGCTCCTGCTCCCCAAGAGCACGGGCCAGGTGGCGGCCAAGGCGACGGTTAGCGTGTCGATCAAGCACTACCCCGATGAGAATCGGGTGACGTACCACATCAACGGCAACCAGAAGCCGGTGGCGTTCAGCCAGATCGAGCCGGAAATCCGGGATCTCCTCCAGTTCGAGGACGATCCGACCTTCTCGATCTATGCCGACGAGACGGTGCCGGTCAAGGAAGTGGTGGCGCTGATGAACATCGCCAAGCGCAACCACTACAAAGTCATTATGGCGACATCGCCGGAATAATCTTTCTTTCGCTGTTACGATGAATCGGTCCAATTGGGTGGGAATCGGCTTGACGGTGGCGTTTCACGCGGTGCTGTTGTTCCTCGGTTTTACCTCCGGGCTGAAGTATCTGTACCCGCCGCCCCAGG
>JAEEGF011456158.1_pt1 | contig 19466 bp, 18 predicted proteins | sample 9134171 | NCBI WGS metagenome assembly JAEEGF01 (sample SAMN16246542, study PRJNA631951) | gut metagenome | biome: gut microbiome; feature: rumen; material: AP-attached | host: Bos | place: Iran: Karaj | collected 2018-10
CCACATTGCCCGGAGGAAGCGGGGTTCCGGGTTCCGGGGTGGGTGCATTAGACGCCATAGCCTTGAAGCCCTTCATGTTCTCGAACAGAGCCTTGTTCTTTTCGTAGAACTCGGGAGTCATCTGAATTCTCTTGTACATAAGATGCGGATAATCGAGCTGATTAACAAACTTCATTGTAGTCCTCCTTGTTTATGTTGAACAAAATTTATCAACGTTTTATGTGATGCCCGCTGTGCAGGCTTTCATTCGATTTTTGAAAAAGCCGGGAGAATGTAAACTCTCCCGGCTTTTGTGCCGTCAAAAGTGACTACTTTCTTCTGAACATGTAGAAGCCCGGGTCGAAGAGCTTGACCTCTTCAGCCAGGATCTTACCGGTTGCATAAAGAATGTTACCGTCAACGATCAGATCGCCGCTCTCCTGGAGCTCCTTGCGGCCAGGCTCGTCATACTTGGTGGGAGTCTGGGAAGGATCCAGGATGGCATACTTGCCATCTGTTCTCTTTGCGAATACCAGGATGTAGTGCCAGCCATGGGTGAATACACCGATGTGGCCGTCCTTGCGGTCGCCGCCTGCCTTGGCAACGGCAACGCCGCCGGTGGCAAGCCATGCATCCAGCTCTTCAAGGCTGTTGGTGCCCTTGAACTCATAGCCCATCTTCTCTGCAAATGCAGGAGCAAAGGGATCATACTCGGTTCCGATGCCTTCGTTTGCATGGGAAGCATAGGAAAGATCCAGAGCATCCTCAAGCGTGAAGGTGGAATTGGGTGTCAGCTGATCTGCTGCCATTACTGCGCAGCAGAGTCCGCAGCCTGCGGGAGCCACTGTGGTCTGAGGATTTGCAAGGGGCTTCATGCCTGGCTCAAACTTCAGCGGTCCGAAGTTGGATGCGTCGATCCTTTCCTTGTTTGCAAGGTAGTAATCGTAGTCCAGCTTAAGTCCGGTCTTGTAGAGAAGATGCGGATAATCAAGCTGATTTACATATTTCATTTGATATGTCCTCCTGATTATGCGTCGGGGTTAGCAGCTTCCCATTCAGCTCTTGCCTTCTTGTACTTGAAGTATGCGATAAGAACCGCAAGACCTACACCGATAAGAGCGCCGTACATGGTGATGCCCTTTACCAGGAAGTTTACAAGAATGTAAGCGAAAATACCGCAGCACATGTAGGGAACAGCATCCAGGAAATTCTGAACGAGTGTGCCCTTGCCCATGGAGAATCTCATCAGTACCATGGATCCGATCATACCTACGATGCAGTAGTTGAAGGAGTGGAGTACCTTGGGAGGCATAGCGTTCAGGATGGCGCCGCCTACGAGTACTGTGATGAACAGGATCACGAGGTTTATTACGATGGAGGTTGCGATACCGATGATGGTAGCTACCTGGCCTTTGGGTGTGGAAATGTCTGTGTTTGCATTCTTCTGTACAGCAGTAGCTACAGGGAATCTCATAGCCATTACGTTACCTGCAAGGTAGGACATGTAGATACCTGCAGAACCGAGGATCGGCCAATAGGTCAGAGGCTCGGAGATCCAGCCGCCGATAAGCATGGGTGCTACAGCAGCCACGCCTGCGAACAGCATGGAGAACGGAACATCATTGTATCCCTTGATGAAATAGAGATAAATGAAGGGTGCGATGCTGAGGAAGAACGCTACGATGATTGTGAAGCGGCCGATCTTATGCACGGACGGCATAAAGTTTGCCAGATAATCTTCTTCTGGAGTCATTGCGCCAGTTTTGATTTCTTTATTGTCTGCCATGATGTCCTCCTTATGCGTTGAAAGCAATCTCGCCGACGATCATACCGATGATCATGCAGATGATCATGGAGAAGTTGGCAAGGAACTTGCTTCCGGTCTTCTTCTGAACTACATTGAGTATTATTCCGGCAATCAGAGATACGATAAGACATTCTCTCTGGCCCTTGGTCCTGAGGTAGCCTACCATGAAGTAGGGCATCAGAGCCATGGGAGCAGCCATACCCATGAACTGCATGAAGTTGGGGCCGCCAACCTTCTTGCTTCCCTTTTGACCTGCATTTGCAGCCAGATCAAGGGGCTTGATGGAGATCAGCAGGTGAATGAAGAAGGGGATGGTTCCCCAAACCTGCATCCACAGTACGAATGTCATGATGCTGGGGGTGAATTCCGCAGTACCGAACTGTACGCCTGCAACTGCGGAAGCCTGCTGTGCAAGGAACATTTCCTGCATAGGTGCGCCGATAACGCCGCAGCGCATGAAGGTGTCAGCGCTTCCTACAAGTCCTACCATGGAAAGGCAGATAGCGATGGCGTTGATAGCGGGTCCGATAACGGAAGTGGATCCGATCTTAACACAGTCGTTGATCTCCTGCTTGGTAAGCAGATTGTTTTTCTTGTTGAAATCAAGAGCCAGTCTTACGAACATTGCAGCCTGAACAACTACCCAGGCGATCAGGAACGCTGCAAACACCCATAATGTTGGGTTTAACTGTTTGATTGTTTCCATAAAACATCCTCCTTTATGGAATAAAACTACCTATAATTGCGTTTGGGATTGATCCCGTTAAGATATTGCTTGGCGATTACCTCCTTCCTTAAATATCTTAAAGCTTTCGCTTTTTAACAGTTTATTGCGGCTTTACGCCTTTTTCGATTACGCCCAGCACGTATTCGACAGTTGCGATGGCGCCGAGCTTCAGCGCGCTCTCATCCACGTCGAACTTGGAGTTGTGATGCTCCGCTCCAGTGCCGAGCTCATCGTTTTTGATGCCCAGATGACCCATAACTCCCGGCCACTGCTTCAGATACATGCTGAAGGATTCGGAAGCGTACCAAGGTTCGCTGTGGACAGTCACTCCTTCGCCCAGCACATCGGTCAGTCTTTCGGTGATCATACTGGAGTAATATTCGTCGTTTATAAGCGGGGTGCCTATGCGCTCCATATAGGGAGAGAATATTGCCTCGCATTTGCTGTATTTTGCGGTGTCCGCCGCCACCTCTTTTACCAGATCCCTTGCCTTTGTTCCTTCTTTTTCGCTGAAGAAGCGCATGGTGCCCAGGACTTCCGCCGTGTCCGGAATGATGTTCGCAATGCCGCCGCCTTTGATGGTGGTGATGCCCAGGGTGACGGTCTCGTTCGCGTCTATCTGTTGGCCGAAGGCCACGGAAAGGTTTGTAAGGAAGTTTGCCGCGCAGAACACGGGATTTACGGAGAGGTCCGGTCTGGAGCCGTGTCCGCCGCGTCCCTTGAAGGTGATGCCTACCATCGCCGCTCCGCCCATTCTGGGACCCGCCTGTACGCAGATCTGTCCTGCGGGGATGTAGTTGAGCACGTGGATGGCCCAGAAGGTATCGATGTGATACTTGGCGAGGCCTGCCATCATGGGGCCGTAGCCAGCACCCATCTCTTCTCCGGATTCGAAGCAGATGTATATGATGCCCTTAAGGTCCTCCTTATGGGCTGCCAGGATCCTGGCAGCGCCCAGCAGCATGGCGGTGTGAGCGTCGTGGCCGCAGGCATGGCAGGTCTTATCCGGTGTGTCGGACATGCATACCCTGGGATTCTTCAGGTTTGTCTCTTCCTCCGGCATGGGCAGGGCGTCAATATCTGCTCTCAGGCCAATGTGAGGGCCTTCCTTACCTGTATCGATGGTTCCGATAAGGCCTGTGCCCTCCAGCTGTTCGAAGGGAATGCCGAACTCAGTCAGCTTATCCTGAATGAAGGCACTGGTTTTGAATTCCTTGCCGCCGGTCTCCGCGAATGCATGGACCGTGCGTCTGTATTGAATGATATCCTGCTCTATGGAGCTGATCTCCTTGAGCAATATTTCTTTAGTGAACATATGAAATCTCCTTTTCAGATAGCATATATAATAATCCAATAACATTTTATATCAGCTTTTTGTACAAAAGAATTCTAATTTTGTTATAATAGCGTCAGGTTTAAACTTTACACTGGAGGAAAACATGTATAACCATCAGCTTGACGCATTTATCTGCGCCGCGGAGGAAGGAAGCTTCAGAAAGGCCGCAGAAAAGATGTTTATCACCACTTCCGCTCTTGTTCAGCAGGTAAATCTGCTGGAAAAAAGTCTGGGCGGGGAGCTCCTTAACCGAAACAGTAGAGGTGTCAGCCTTACACCCGCAGGTCTGAGGGCATACGAAAACGCAAAAAAAATAATCGAGATCTCGAATGAGACAAAAGAGCTTATAAAAAGCATAGAGGAGGGGCCAAAGGAGAAGATCAGGGTCCTGAGAACGCCCACTGCCAGATACCGCTATCTGGCAAAGTACATACGCATGATGGAGAGGGAGGATCCCAGCATAGAAGTTGAGTATCTGGGAGTGAGCAGCTCCGGCAGGACCAATATCAATATTTCGGATCTGGTTGATTGCTCAGAGGGTGTGAATCTGGACCTTTCCCTTAATGGCATCTGCGAGTTCGTGAAATTACTGGATTCTCCTCTTTGCATTGCCCTTCCTGAAGGGCATAAGCTCTTCGGTCAGCGTCTTATAGATCCTTCTGAGCTGAAGGGCAGCTCTGTCTTTATGATCGCCCCCGGCCGCTCGACTCACTATGACCGCCTGCGGGAGATACTTGTCAAGGAGGATGTTCATATCATAGATGTGGCAGGTCTTTATTCAGAAGATACCTTCAATATCTGCAGGACCATGAACTACGGCCTTATAAGCCCCGCCATATGGCAGGACATCCATCCTGATATAGAGGCACACATTCTTACGACCACTATCACCATTCCTTACGGCGTGGCCTTTTATCTGCCTATTAAGCCTGCTGCCCGCAGGCTGATGAATATTATGGAGAAGGACGGAGAAAAGAGCATTTTATAGGATCACAGCTGCGCAATAAAAAGCCCGGTCCCCTTATGTGGGGCCGGGCTCGTTTGTTTTTGGGTCTGTGATCCTAAAGCTGACTCAGCTCGCTCTGGGTGGCCAGGCGGGCACCGTGCTTTTTCAGGCTCGCTTCGGCTGCAGGGATGTCTGATACCTTGCAGATGACATAAGCCTTGCCGCTTCTGCCTCCGAGGAAGCAGTAGAGGTATTCAACGTTTACATTTGCTTCTGTAATATAGGAAAGTATTCTGAAAAGTCCGCCGGAAACGTCAGGTACTGCTACAGCGACCACCTCGCTGAGGGAGGAAACATAGCCTGCCTCCTTGAGCACCTCTGTGGCCTCGTCCACATCCCTTACGATTATCCTTGCAAGACCGAAGTCGTTGGCCTCCGCAAGAGAGAAGGCTCTCATATCGATGCCCTTGTCGGACAGAGCCTTGGAAAGCTCCATCAGTGTGCCGGGACGGTTTTCAATAAATACGGAAATCTGCTTTACGCTCATGGTATTCTCCTTATATCATAACTGCCTTAAAGCCTTGTATGCTTTTATTATACCCCAAGGCGGGCAGCTTTTGGGATGCAATTTATAAAAGTATTTATATTTTTCTCCGGTCTATAACTCTTACAGCCTTGCCTTCGGAGCGGACTATGGACTTGGGTGCCACCAGTGTTACCTTCGCCTTTATGCCGAGCATGTTCTTCAGACCCTCGGAAATGGCTGCCTGATGGTTGGAAATTGCGCCCATGCTGTCGGCGAACATCTCCGGAGTCAGCTCCACCTTAACCTCGAAGGTGTCGGTGTTGTTGACGCGGTCTACGATTATCTGGTAATTGGGTGTGTAGCCGAGGTTGAGCAGCACAGTCTCGATCTGGCTCGGGAATACATTCACGCCGCGGATGATGAGCATGTCGTCGGTGCGTCCCTTGGGCTTGCTGATCCTTACGTGGGTGCGGCCGCAGGAGCAGGGCTTGTGGGATAGTGCCACGATGTCCTTGGTGCGGTAGCGTATCATGGGGAAGGCTTCCTTATCCACGGCGGTGATGACCAGCTCACCGTACTCGCCGTCGGGCAGATGCCTGCCGGTCTCGGGGTCGATGACCTCTGCGATGAAGTGGTCCTCGTTGATGTGCATACCGTTCTGCTCGGAGCACTCGAAGGCAACGCCGGGGCCGGAAAGCTCGGTAAGACCGTAGATATCGTAGGCCTTGATGCCGAGGGTCTCCTCTATGCTGTGCCGCATCTCTTCAGACCAGGCTTCAGCTCCGAAGATGCCCGCCTTGAGGGGGATCTGATCGGGTGTCAGGCCCATCTCCTTCATGGATTCGCCCAGATAGGCGGCATAGGAGGGTGTGCAGCACAGAATGGTGGCCTGAAGATCCTGAATGAACATGATCTGGCGCTCCGTATTGCCTGAGGACATGGGCACTGTAAGGCTTCCCACCTTGTGGCTGCCACCGTGGAGACCGGCTCCTCCGGTGAAGAGGCCGTAGCCGTAAGCAACCTGGACCACGTCCTTTTTAGTGCCGCCTGCGGCCATAATGGCTCTTGCGCAGCAGTCCTCCCAAAGATCGATGTCGTGCTGGGTATAGAAGGCTATGACTCTTTTTCCTGTGGTCCCGGAGGTGGACTGGATGCGGACACAGTCCTCAAGCGGAGCTCCCAGAAGTCCGTAGGGATAGGCATCCCTGAGATCTGCCTTGCTGAGGAAGGGGAGCTTACCGATATCTTCGATACCCTTGATATCCTCCGGGGTCACCCCCAGCTCCTCCATCTTTTTGCGATAATAGGGGACGTTTTCATAGACCCTCTTTACCTGGGCTGCCAGCCTTTCGCTCTGCCACTGTGTTATCTGCTCTCTTGAAGCAGTTTCTATGTCCTTCTGATAATAATTTTCCATAATAAAAAATGCCTTTCTGTGTTAAAGCTTAAAGAAAGAAATAAAAAGCTAAATTTTACTGACAATCAAAACTATTCCCCCTCGGGGGGAAAAAAGGATCTGTCAGCAAAACCACAGCGCGCAATGACATCCTTCATTGCGCTGGCATTGGGGTTTTCCAGTATGTTTCTTTTAACTCTGCTTACGGTGGCAGTGCTGGTGCCTGTCTTCTTCTGGACGTCGGTATAGACCATATTCTGCATAAGGCATACGGCAACTTCAAAACGCTGCTCCATGCTCTTCAGCTCGGTAGGGGAGCACAGATCCTCAAAGAAAAGTCTGCATTCTTCGGCGTCTTTTATGTTAAGTATGGCTTCATACAGCGCTTCGCTGCGGTCCAATGTGGTATTCTTGGCCATCCGTAATGCCTCCTTTCTTCAATGATCCCGTAAGCTGTTTTTGACTGTTTGGAATTTTAACACATTAAAGTGAGTAAGTAAAGAGTTTTTTATTGACAAGATGAAAATTAATGATATACTTTTACGAGTGAAAGCGATAAAGCGTAAAAGCTAAGGTCGCCAAAGAAAGGAAATATAAAAGAAAATGCCAATCACAGACCTGCTGGAGAGAAACAGCAAACTATACGGTAGAGAGACCGCCCTTGTAGAGATCAACCCTGAAGTAACCGAAGCTCCAAGAGTCAGCTGGAGAGAATACGAGCTTATACAGTCCACCAGCTCCATGCCTTACCGCAGGGAGATAAGCTGGAGGGTCTTCGACGAAAAGGCCAACAGAGTGGCCAATCTTCTGATGGACAGGGGCATCAAAAAGGGCCAGAAATGCGCCATACTGCTGATGAACTGCCTGGAATGGCTCCCCATATACTTTGGAATACTCAAGATGGGCGGCATTGCCGTTCCCCTCAATTTCAGATATACAGCTGACGAGATCGACTACTGCCTTAAGCTGTCGGATGCGGATGTACTGTTCTTCGGCCCTGAGTTCATCGGCCGTGTGGAGGACATCTTCCCCAAGATCTCCAGCCAGATGATACTTTACTATGTGGGCGACAACAAGCCCAGCTTTGCGGAGAGCTATCAGGAGCAGGTGAACAACTGCGTTTCCAAGTCCCCCAGGATACTGCTGGAGGATACGGACGATGCCGCGATCTATTTCTCCTCCGGCACCACAGGCTTCCCAAAGGCCATTCTTCTGGACCACATGGCGCTGCTTCAGTCTGCCAGGATGGAGGCAAAGCACCACGAGACCACTCACGACGACATCTTCCTCTGCATACCGCCCCTTTATCATACCGGCGCCAAGATGCACTGGTTCGGCTCCCTGTTTACGGGCAGCAGAGGAATAATCCTCAAGGGCAACAAACCCCAGGCTATTCTGGATGCGGTGTCCAGCGAGCGCTGCACCATAGTATGGCTGCTGGTGCCCTGGGCTCAGGACATACTGGCTGCCTTCGACAGGGGCGAGCTGGATCCTGCCAATTACCATCTTTCTCAGTGGAGGCTCATGCATATCGGCGCCCAGCCTGTGCCGCCTTCACTCATAAAGCGCTGGATGGCTTATTTCCCCAACCACAAGTATGACACAAATTACGGTCTCTCCGAATCCACAGGCCCGGGCTGCGTGCATCTTGGAATGGAGAACATAAATAAGGTCGGCGCCATCGGTGTGCCAGGTTTTGGCTGGGAATGCAAGATAGTTGACGAAAATTATACTACTGTTAAGCAGGGCGAAGTAGGCGAGCTTTGCGTAAAGGGCCCCGGAGTTATGAAGTGCTACTACCATAATCCCGAGGCAACGGCCGAGGTCCTCATGAAGGACGGCTACCTGCGCACCGGTGACATGGCAGAGCAGGATGCTGACGGCTTCTATTTCCTGGTGGACAGAAAGAAGGATGTTATCATATCCGGCGGCGAGAACCTTTACCCCGTGCAGATCGAGTCCTTCCTGGCTGCAAATCCCAAGATCCACGATGTGGCCGTAATAGGTCTTCCGGACTCCAGACTTGGCGAGATAGCTGCGGCTATAGTCCAGGTGAAGGAGGGCATGGAGCTTACGGAGGAGGAGCTGGACCGCTTCTGCCTGGATCTTCCCAGATACAAGAGGCCCAGAAAGTACATCTTCGCAGATGTTCCGAGGAATGCCACCGGCAAGATAGAAAAGCCCAAGCTCAGAGAGCGCTACGGCGGCGTAAGGCTGGTAGAGGCACAGAATAAAGCATAAAAAACGATCCCGCGCTGTATCGGCGCGGGATCTTGCTTTTTTGAGATCTTACTTTTAAAGTATCACGTTCTTCTGGTCTCCGTCCAGCCAGGCGCGGAGATTGTCAAATACTATCTCAGCCCTCAGGGTCATGGATTCTGCGGTGGCGAAGGCGATGTGAGGAGTAAGCAGGGTGTTCTTTGCATGCAGCATCTGGGTTTCCGCGGGAAGCGGCGGCTCCTTTGTGAATACATCGATGGCAGCACCTGCTATAACGCCCTCATTCAGGGCTCTGGCCAGATCGTCCTCGTTGCAGACGGGGCCTCTTGCCACATTGATGAGCAGGGCTGTGGGCTTCATAAGGCTGAGCTTTGCATAGTCGATCATGCCCCTTGTGCTTTCGTTCAGCGGGCAGTGGAGGACCACGATGTCAGAGCGCTTAAGAAGCTCCTCCTGAGACAGCTGCTGAACATAGGCAGGGTAGTCGCTGTGCCAGCTTCTGCTCTGGGCCAGTACCTTGCAGCCGAAGGCGTGGAGCAGTTCGCCTGTGCGGCGTCCTATGTTGCCAAAGCCTATTATGCCGACGGTCTTTCCCTTGAGCTCACTGCCCACAAGGCCGTCCTTGGTGCCGCCCGCTCTTACTCTTTCCTGCGTCTGGGGAATGTTCCTGAGCATGGAAAGGGCCATGCCTATCACAAGCTCGGATACAGCTTCGTTGGAATAGCAGGAGGCATTGCTCACCTTAACTCCTTTAGCCTTTGCCGCGTCAAGCCCCACATGGTCGACACCCGTAAAGGCCACATCTATGAACTGCAGCCTGGGGCAGGCCTCGATTACGCTGCCGGGCATGGGCATGTTGGCGATTATCATGGCATCGGCATCCTTTGCCTCTTCGATCAGCTTGTCAGTATCTGTGGTCTTCGCAAATTCCGCGAACTCGACCTCACCCTCAAAGGGCTTTTTAAAGCCCTCCAGCTCTTCCTTGGATATGCCCAGGGACTCCAGTATCACAACTTTTTTCATATCTGTTTTGAACCTCCTGTCAGTTTTTATCTATCATAGCACAGCCCGGTTAAAAAGATAAGCCTCAGTGACAAATATTTGCCCTTCAGGACATCCATCACCAGTCCTTATAAAAATCTATCAGATAATTCCAGAGATCCTTCTGTATCTTTTTTGTATTCCCTGCGGATCTCAGCAGATACACATCATTGCTTCTGGGTTCAGAAAAGGGGACCGAGGAAAAACCATAGTATCTGGCAAGCGACCGGTTACCGATAGAGACAGCCTGTCCGTTTCTTACCATTTCAGCCATTACATCGTGGCTGTTGCTGAAGAGCAGCATATTAAGCCTGCTCAGGTCCAGCTCCGGAAATACAGAGGCCAGCTCCTGATAGAAATAGCCATCCGGATCTCCGCATACGATTTTATAGTTCAGAAGATCGTCATAGGATACAGAGCTCTGGCGGGTCAGAGGATGACTGTCGTGGCAGAGGACCTCCACGGGGTCCGCAAGGAGCTTTCTGCATTCAAAGCCCTGGGAATTCAATACCTGATGACATTCAGTTTCCCTGAATACAGCAATATCCCATCTTTCTATCTCGTCCATGAGCGTTCCTGAAATATCCTCAGCGTCCAGATCCTGATGCCTTATGGATATGCTGTCATGGATGCTGTAGAAATCACTTATGGCACGGGGCAGCTCAATGGCTCTGAGCCTTGCGGAGCTTAGCATGCGCAGGGCGTTTGCATCCTTTATGCGCTGCTGGTTGGCGAGCCTTACGAGCTTGTCGTATTCCTCCTCCACATTCTGCGCCTGAGTACAGAAGAGCACCCCTTCAGGTGTGGGATTGATGCTCCTTGTGGTCCGCTCAAAGAGGCTAAGACCCAGCTCCTTTTCAATGGTTCTCAGCTGCTGGGAAAGCAGGGGCTGAGTCACATGCAGGACTGAGGCGGCTTTTGTGAGGTTTCTGTATTTATATATTGCTGAAATGTAGCGTAGCTGTGCTATATCCATTGGATCAGTCTCCTTTATCTGTCGATATATTATTGTATTTATAATTATACATTATTAATCAGCCGTTACAATTTATTTTTTCTGCAAAGGCCTGTCTGTTATACTTTAGCTGTAAAAAGCAGCATAGAAGAGGGACCGTCATGGAAAAGAAAAACACAGGAACCTATTATCTGATGTTCATATCTTCGATGGTGATCTATGGAACGATAGGCATCTTCAGAAGATACATCCCGCTGTCATCAGGGCTTCTTTCCTTTACCAGAGGCCTGTTGGGAGCTGCGTCTTTGTTCATCTTCACCTACAGGACCAAGGGAGGGCTTAAGAAGCGGCTGAGAGGCATACCTGCCTCAAAAATCGCGGTGCTGGCTCTTTGCGGTGTGATCCTTGGCGTAAACTGGATCTTCCTGTTTGAAGCTTTCAACTACACAACAGTGGCCATAGCGACACTATGCGCCTATTTTCAACCCATCATAGTAATACTTCTTTCTCCGCTGATTTTCAGGGAGAGGCTGACACCGCTGAGGCTTGGCTGCGCCGGAGCTGCGATCGCCGGCATGGTCCTGCTTTCAGGCGCCTTTGGCCAGGAGCTTCCGCCTACCCACTCTAAGGGCGTGGCTCTTGGCCTTGCTGCAGCCCTCTGCTATGCCACCATAGTGATACTGAATAAAAAGCTTACAGGGGTGGATGGCTATGACAGGACCGTGATCCAGCTGGGCTCAGCCACTCTGGCGCTGCTGCCTTATCTCCTTCTGACGAAGGGCTTCAGCGGCGTACAGCTGGACGGAAGGGCAGTTCTGATGCTCCTTATCGTTGGTCTTGTGCACACGGGCTTTGCCTACGGCCTGTATTTTGGCAGCGTGGAGCACCTGCGTGCCCAGTCGGTGGCAATTCTCAGCTATCTTGATCCTGCTGTGGCTCTTCTTGTTTCAGTCACCATTCTGAAGGAGCCCATGAGCCTGCTGAGCCTTGCAGGAGCCGTCCTGATAATCGGAGCCGCTCTTTGCAGCGAGCTTTTCGGCAACAAATGATATAACGCATTTCAATGCTTTAAAATTCACAAGGAGGAAAAAATGAACCAGTACAAACTTGATGTTGAAGCCCCAAAATCCTGTACCTTCGTTACAAGGCAGCTGCCTGAGGTTACAGTAGAGCAGAGAACAAGGGCTCTTGAAGCAACTCATTACAATGAATTTGCTTTCCCCGCAGGCCTGCTTTATGTGGACTGTCTCTCCGACTCCGGCACCACGGCTATGACAGACAAGCAGTGGTCTGCCATGTTCCTGGGCGATGAAGCCTATGGAAGAAACAAGGGCTATTATGTTCTTCTGGACACCATGAGAGACGTTTTCGAGAGGGGAGATAACCAGAAGAAGCTCATCAATCTCATCAGAAACGGTGAGGATATCGACGATGTCGAGAAGATGATGGATGAGCTTTACCTTGTGGACTGCGAGGGCGGCTTCTTCAACGGCGGATCATTCCAGCTGGAAAGACCCAATACCTTCATCATTCCCCAGGGCCGCTGCGCTGAAGCGCTGCTCTTCGATGTAATAAAGCCTCTGCTGGCAAAGCGCTATCCCGGCAGAGTATTCACCATCCCCTCCAATGCACACTTCGACACCACAGAGGGCAATATCAAGCAGATGGGCTCCATCCCCAGGAATCTCTTCCACAAGGAGCTTCTGTTTGAGGTCCCCGAGGGCGGTAAGTACGAAAAGAATCCGTTCAAGGGCAATATGGATATGGACAAGCTGAAGGCTCTGGTGGAGGCAGTAGGCGTGGAGAACGTGCCAATGATCTACAGCACCGTCACCAACAACTCCGTATGCGGCCAGCCTGTTTCCATGGCCAACATCCGCGAGGTGTCCGAATATGCCCACAGCTTCGGTATCCCCTACATTATGGATGGCGCCCGCTGGGCGGAAAACTGCTATTTCATCAAGATGAACGAGGAGGGCTACGCCGACAAGTCCATCCCCGAGATCGCAAAGGAAATGTTCTCTTACTTCGATGCAGTCTGCGCATCTCTTAAGAAGAACGGTCACTCCAATATGGGCGGTCTGCTCTGCTTCCGCGACAAGGGCTATTTCTGGAAGAAGTTCTCTGAATTCAATGAGGACGGCAGCGTTAAGACCGATATCGGTCATCTGCTGAAGGTCCGTCAGATCTCCGCCTATGGCAACGATTCCTACGGAGCCATGTCCGGTCACGATATCATGGCTCTTGCTCAAGGCCTCTACGAGGAGCAGCGCTTCTCCTATCAGCACGAAAGAGTTTCCCAGGTGGAATATCTTGCCCAGGGGCTTCACAATGCAGGTGTCCCCGTGGTGCTGCCCGCCGGTGGTCACGGTGTATATATCGATGTGGATAAATTCTTCGATTACAAGAGGGGTCACGAGAGCTTTGCAGGTCAGGCACTGTCCCTTGAGATGATACGCCGCTACGGGATCCGCTGCTCAGAGCTTGGAGATTTTTCCATGGAATATGACCTTAAGACACCCGAACAGCAGGCTGAGGTCTGCAATGTGGTCCGCCTTGCCATAAACCGCAGCCAGTATTCCAAGCAGCACATGGATTACATCATCGCAGCAGCCGCACAGCTTCATAAGGACAGGGATACCATCCCCAATCTTAAGATCACCTTCGGCCGCGATCTGCCCATGCGCCACTTCCACGCCTGGTGCGAGCCCTATGCTCCCAGCAAGGAAGAGCTCTGCGATCAGTAAATAATACAAGCAGATAATTTGCCGCAATAATAAAAGCCTCCGGATGCATTTTTGCGCCTCCGGAGGCTTTTATCATGAAAGGGTCATTTATTTGTTTGCGTCGCCAAGAGCCTCGCTCTGCCTTACGGTTACCTTCTTGTCGTAGCCGGAGAAGGCGTCATCCACAAGGGCTTTGTCCGGAGCGGGAGTTATAAGGCTTACAAGAGGGACTATCACAAGGCCTGCAAGCATGCAGAAGGCGCCTGCATTGATGGGGCTCTGAAGAAGGGCGGGGAAGCTGCTTCTTGCCAGCATGTTGGCTATCATGACCACCGAGGAGAAGGCGAAGCTCACCCAGCAGGAGGCCTTGGTGGTACGCTTCCAGTAGAGGCCGAACATGAAGGGTGCCAGGAAGGCTCCAGCAAGAGCGCCCCAGGAAACTCCCATGAGCTGGGCGATGAAGGTCACGTTCCTCTTGTACTGGATTATGGCTATCACCACGGAGATCGCGATGAATACCACGATCAGGGCTCTCATTATTCCAAGCTGCTTTTTTTCGTCCATATCCTTTATGATGTAGCCCTTGAGCATATCAAGAGTCAGGGTGGAGCTTGAGGTCAGCACCAGAGAGGACAGGGTGGACATGGAGGCGGAGAGCACCAGTATGACCACCACTGCGATCAGTATATCGGGAAGGCCGGAGAGCATGGCAGGGATGATGGAGTCGAAGCCATTTGCCGCAATGTCCACGCGGTCAGAGAAAAGTCTTCCGAAGCCGCCCAGGAAGTAGCATCCGCCTGCCACGATGAAGGCAAATACGGTGGAGATGATCATGCCCTTGTTGATGGCGCTTTCGCTTTTTATGGCATAGAATTTCTGCACCATCTGGGGGAGGCCCCAGGTACCAAGAGATGTGAGGATGACCACGCCGAGCAGATTGAGAGGATCAGGCCCGAAGAAGGAGCTGAAGATCCCGGGAGCGGTGGAGACCGCAGGATCCGAGATGCTGGCCAGTCCCTCGAGGGCTGCCATGAATCCACCCTGGCTCTTCAGCACTGCTCCTATAACGGCGCAGATCCCGAAGATCATGATTATTCCCTGGATGAAATCGTTGATTGCTGTGGCCATGTAGCCGCCTGCGATAACGTAGATGCCTGTCAGAACTGCCATGACGATGACGCAGACCGAGTAGTCGATGTTGAAGGCCATGGCAAAAAGCCTTGAAAGGCCGTTGTAGAGGCTGGCGGTGTAGGGGATAAGAAAGATGAAGATGATGGCCGACGAGCAGACCTTGAGGGCCTGACTGTCAAAGCGCTTTCCGAAGAACTGGGGCATGGTGGCGCTTCCGATGTGCTGGGTCATGATGCGTGTGCGGCGGCCCAGGATGGCCCAGGCCATCAGGGAACCGATAAGGGCGTTCCCTATGCCGACCCAGGTGGAGGCGATGCCGTATTTCCACCCGAACTGACCTGCATAGCCGACGAATATAACAGCACTGAAATATGATGTTCCGTAGGCGAAGGCGGTGAGCCAGGGGCCCACGCTGCGGCCGCCCAGTACGAACCCGTCCACATTGGTGGCATGACGTCTGCAGTACAGACCTATGGCCACCATTACGCCAAAGAAAACGATCAGCATCAGTGCTTTGATAAACATTTTGAATTACCTCCGAATAAAGTCTTTTACGCGTTAAAGCGTTTATGTGTAGAAGTGTAGTGCTTTAGAGCAATAAAGTCAAGCACTTTTTTCACGTTTTTTATTGTTTATTTATACAGGAAAACGTGTTATTCTATATGCTAAATCGATGAAAGAGGGTATATATGTATTCGAACAGGATGACAAAGCAGCTGAGCGTACTTCCCAGCTTTTCCGATTACAGCAGCGGACTGGGACTGTACAGCATCTTCAATATTTTTCAGGACCTGGCGGGGGAGCATGCCTGCCAGATAGGCGTGGGCGCCGTGGACCTGCGTAAAAAGGGCATGGTCTGGGTCATCGCCAAGACCCGGCTTAAGATATGCGGCCCCCTGCCGGGCATCACAGAATATTTCGATGCTCTCACCTGGCCGGGAAAGCATAAGGGTATAGTGGATCCCCGTTACTACAGGCTCTCTCAGAACGGCAGGGTATTCGCCGAGGGCAAGAGCGAATGGGTGGTGCTTAATGAGGACTCTCAGAAGATGGTCAATTTCGACAACATCTTTCCAGAGAACTTTGAGTTTTATGAAGAAGAGGCTGCGCCCGGCAGATTCGGCCGCATCGACCCGGATTTTGAGGGCTGCCCGGTCCTTGGAGGCCACAGGATAAAGTCCACGGATGTGGATTTTGTAGGCCACATGAACAATGTTGCCTATGTGAGGGCGGTTGAAAACTGCCTGTCCAGGGAACAGCTCAATGCCCTTAAAATCAGGACTATAGACATACATTACAAGCGTCAGAGCTATGAAGGGGAACAGCTGGTCTTCCGCTTCAGAAAGGCTGAAGGAGGCTACGAGCTTGGAGCCTTCGTCGATGACAGGAACGTGCTGCTGGCAAGGATAGAGCTGGCAGAGCAGGGGAGCGCTGATGAAGCATAAGAAGGCAGCGCTTACAGTTTTATATATTCTGGATATTCTGTGGGTGCTTTTCATATTCGGCAGGTCCATGAAGCCGGCTCCGGAGTCCTCCCTTGAAAGCGACTGGATCCTGAACCTGGTGCATATCTTTATCCCCTCCGCCACAGAGCATTTTGTGCGGAAGCTGGCCCATTTTACAGAATTCGGGATACTGGGCCTTCTGGTAAGCCTTACAGAGTCCATGAGAAGCTCTGAGAGCCGCGTCATTGCCGCCGGATCCCTTTTCGGCCTTGCAGTTGCCATATGCGATGAGCTGATACAGCTTACGAGTCCCGGCCGAAGCTGCCAGATAAGCGATATGCTGCTGGATTTTTCCGGAGCTCTTGCCGCAAGCCTTTTCGTTTGGGCTCTGCTTTGGCTCATTCGGAAGAAAAGGACTGATGCGGACCATATATGATAGGGGCTGAACAAAATAAAAAGCGCAGGAGATGTTCCTGCGTTTTTTAATGCACGGCTGACCAGATCTTTGACCCCACACCTGCCTTTACCGGATTTTCCGAGGACTTACTTCTAAGCTATGCCATGATCACGCCCGCCTTCTGCGTGCGCTTACGTGGGTCCCTTTGCCCATAGCTGGCCTGGACTTGCAATCTCAGACCCGTGCACAAGGGGCATTTTACAGCAAAATAAAGCGGCCTGCAAGAAAAATCGCAGGCCGCAGTTTTAATCTTCCGGTATTTTACTTTGTGAGCTGCTCAAGAGCCGCAAGCCTTAAGGCTACGCAGAACACATCGAGAGCCTTCTTAAGCTCCTTGATGGAGGGATAGCTGGGGGCGATACGGATATTGCGGTCCCTTGGATCCTTTCCGTAGGGGAAGGTGGCACCCGCATTGGTCAGCACCACGCCTGCCTCCTTGCAGAGCTCCCAGGTCCTCTTTGCCAGGCCGTCAGCGGTATCCAGACTGATGAAGTAGCCTCCCTTAGGATGCTTCCACTCGGCTATTCCAAGAGGTGCAATCTCCCTTTCCAGAGCCTCGTGTACCGCATCGAACTTGGGCTTCATTATTTCAGCATGCTTCTTCATCAGGGCGATGGTATGCTCCTTGTCCCTCAGATAGCGTACATGGCGCAGCTGATTTGTCTTGTCGTAGCTGATGGTCTGTATGCCTATGAGCTTCAGCATATATTTCATGTTGTCCTCGCTGCATGCAAAGACGGAGATGCCTGTGCCGGGGAAGGTTATCTTGGAGGTGGAAGCGAATTCGAAGACCATGTCGCCCCGTCCGGCAGCCTTGCAGAGGCTCAGAATGTCGGGGAAGGGGACGTAGTCACCATCGAATTCGTGTACGCAGTAGGCGTTGTCCCACATAATGGTGAAGTCAGGAGCTGCGGGCTTCAGGTTTGCCATGCGCAGTATGGTCTCAAGGCTGTAGGTGACGCCGTCCGGATTTGAATATTTGGGCACGCACCAGATGCCCTTTACCGCTGGATCCTTCACCGCTTCCTCAACAGCGTCCATGTCAGGGCCATTTTCGGTCATCTCGATGTTGATCATCTCGAAACCGAAGCTCTGGGTGATGGCAAAATGGCGGTCATAGCCCGGAACAGGGCAGAGGAACTTGAGCTTTTCCTCCTTGCACCAGGGCCTCTCGCTGTGAAGAAGGCCATGGGTGTAGGCCTTGGCGATGGTGTCGTACATAAGAGTAAGGCTGGAATTACCGCCCACAAAGCACTGCTCCATCCTGCATCCCAAAAGCTCGGCGAAGAACCTCTTGGCGCTGGGCACGCCAGAGAGCTGTCCATAGTTTCTTGCGTCTATGTCGCCGTCATAGCAGAGCTCGGAACGGGTGAGGGCTGTCAGAATATCGCTCACCATATCCAGCTGCTGGGTGCTGGGCTTGCCTCTGGACATGTCCAGCTTAAGTCCCATGGACTTGTATTCCTGATATATCTTTTCTACGGCTTCCTTTTCTGCTTTGAGCTCGGCAGGTGTCAGCTGACTGTAGGGCTTTTTAATGTCGCTCATGACAAACTCCTTTTTGAAATTTCTATATATAATAAAATTCTTATAACAATTATTAGCGAAAACTATTATATACTTCTTTTGGCATTTTTATTATATCATATTGAGATTGTTGTTATCGATTTTATTTTTAATGTATATTATTAGTGAAATATAATAAAAGAAGCGTATAATGAATATAGTACACAAAAAACTGCTTATATTGACTGTACTGCATCAATGTTGTATATTATATGTGAACCGGTTCACTTACCGGCTGCCTTGTACTTTAGTGTTATATCAGCAGCATTGAAGGGAGGGAAAAATGCCGAAATACATAGCTAATTTAAGGGAAAGAATAACCGAAACGGCCAGAAGGCAGCTTCTTGACGGCGGTTATTCCGCAATGACTATCAGATCGATATCCGAGGAATGCGGCATAGCTGTCGGCACTGTTTATAATTATTACAAATCCAAGGACGACATCATAGCGACCTTCATGCTGGCGGACTGGCTTGAAATAACCGCGGATATGAAAAAGAACGTGGATGCTGCACAAAGCCCCGGCGAGGCTGTGGATGCCGTAAATGCAGGCCTGGAGAAATTCATCTCCATATACAGCAGTCTCCCTGAGGATGAAAAGGCCAGAGCAAGCTTCGGCGCCGCAGGTCCAAAGTGGCATTTAAAGCTGCGTTCCCAGCTGGCAGGTATACTCAAGCCCTGTTGCGAAAGGTGGGCCAGATGCTACACCGATGAATTCGAGGATTTCATAGCTGCCGAGATACTGGCAATGACCACAGAGGGCAAATACAAAAAGCACCGGCTTCACCTGCTGGAGCATTTTCAGGAGTAGCTCTCACAAAGCAATAAAGCCCGCCCCTTGGGGCGGGTTTTTGATTGTGAAGATAACGGATTCGTATTTATTCCTCCGCTGCGGATCCCAAGGCGCCGGAGATCGCAGCTGAGCTTGACCTTATAGGAAATGTTCAGGATGTGCTGCTGTCTGTCAACAGCAATCTTAAAAGCCTTGCATCCATTTACGTAGCCACACCCGGATGCTTCTCCTGTGCAGCTTCTTGGCAATGTGCGGGCGGCTGTGGACAGGTTTACAGGCGATACGGAGCAGTTTGACGATCTTACCATGCTTGGCCTGGAATACAGGGGGCCGCAGAGCTGAAGCAGATAAACAGATGATATGAGGGTTATAGGACAAAACGTGTTGGTGACTAGTTCCACAAAATAGGGAAATC
>JAEEGF010433652.1_pt1 | contig 19462 bp, 13 predicted proteins | sample 9134171 | NCBI WGS metagenome assembly JAEEGF01 (sample SAMN16246542, study PRJNA631951) | gut metagenome | biome: gut microbiome; feature: rumen; material: AP-attached | host: Bos | place: Iran: Karaj | collected 2018-10
CCTGAACTTTCAGCTTTAGACAGTAATAACCTCATAGTTCCTGTGTGGTATATATAAAGAAAAGCATTTCGGCCAAAATCCGATTCAACCGGATTTTGGCCGAAATGCCCAACTTGTATTCCAAATAATCATAATACATTTCTTTTCCTTGTCGATGATATTGAACCTAAGCCATTAAAGCTTAAACCATCACAGCCGGTCAGTTTCTGACAAGCTGAGGGCAAACGGCTCTGTGGCTCTCCAGGAAATTCTCAAAGCCCTGGTCATAACCTCTGTACTCAACTGTCAGGGGCTGTGTCAGATCAAGTGCGAACACTCCAAGGATTGACTTGGCATCCACTGTATATCTGTTGTAATAAACATCAACATCAAAGTCACACTTGGTGGCGGCGCTAACAAAATCCTTCACCTGTGTGGGACTGAGCATAATGTTCTTTTTGATAAGCTTCTCAAACATATTGCAAAACTCCTTACTACACTAAAACAATACTTCTTAAAACGATATTTCATGCATTAACCCAATAACTACGAAAACGTTTTCGTTGTCATAAAGAATATATATTCTTCCGCCCGTTTTGTAAATGCTTTTTTGTGTCCATTGTGTGAAAACTTTTCGAAAATTTTTTCTTGCATTATAGGAGCAAAAGTTATTAAATGGTAAATGATAATCATTTAGGAAAAGAAATAACGGCAGAAGGACAAAAGTATGGAAAACCTTAAAATCCCAAAGAATTACCAATCTGCGCTTGATCTCCACGACACACAGGTCGGGATCAAGACCGTGAAGGACTTTTTTCAGGGGATGCTGTCAACCAGGCTCAACCTGCAGCGCGTGACCGCTCCTTTGTTTGTAACACCCGAGTCCGGACTCAACGACAACCTAAACGGCGTGGAGCGCCCCGTTTCCTTTGATATCCTCAACGAGAACGAGCGCCAGGCTGAGATTGTTCACTCCCTCGCAAAGTGGAAGAGATACGCTCTCAAGAAGTACGGTTTCAATGTGTACGAAGGTCTCTACACAGATATGAATGCTGTAAGGAGAGATGAGATTCCGGATAATATCCACTCGATCTTCGTGGATCAGTGGGACTGGGAAAAAGTAATAAATAAAGAGGACAGAAACCTGGATTACCTGAAGGAGACTGTGAGAAACGTCTACAAGGTTCTCAGAAAGACCGAGAAATTCATGTCGATCCAGTACGACTACATAGAGGAGATTCTTCCCGACGATATCTTCTTCATCACCACACAGGAGCTTGAGGACATGTTCCCCGACAACACTCCCAAGGAGAGAGAATACTTCATCGCCAAGGCCAAGGGCGCTGTCTGCATAATGCAGATCGGTGACGAGCTTGCATCAGGCGTTAAGCACGACGGAAGAGCTCCGGACTACGATGACTGGCAGCTCAACGCAGACATCATTGTATACTACCCTGTTCTCGACATCGCTCTTGAGCTCTCCAGCATGGGAATCAGAGTTGATGAGGAGTCCCTTAAGACCCAGCTCGAGAAGGCAGGCTGCACGGAGAGAGCAAATCTTCCTTTCCAGAAAGCCATCCTCGACAAGGAACTGCCTTACACCATCGGCGGCGGAATCGGCCAGTCCAGGATATGCATGTTCTTCCTAAGGAAAGCCCACATCGGCGAAGTTCAGTGCTCGATCTGGCCCGAGGAAATGGTTGAAGAAGCCATCAGGAACGGAATGCAGATACTGTAATCCCTTGTAAGGAATGCTTTCCCAATACATTCAGACATAAATACAGACCCACGTCAGATTTGACGTGGGTCTTTTTTTGTCATGTGAGTTTTATTAACCAAGCTGAACCGATTTCCTGATACTCTTTTCATTCACTTCGATCTTCACTCTGTTCAGTGCGCTGTGAACTGCAGGAACAGCAAGCAGCATGATCGTCAGAGCGCCCTCAGCTGCGATATAGGAAGCATTGTAAGCCATGGAATACAGGATCGGGTTCCATCCCTCGGGAGCATACTCAGCAAAGAAGATGATTCCCGATAATGTAGAAAAGACAAACCGGCCGAATATACCTGCAACATAGCCCTTAATCATTCCGTGTCTCTTGTTGTAGAAAAATCCCGAAACACCAAGCGCTCCAAAAGCCAGTATGTAGTCGCACAGAAGCTGTGGAACAGCTATGATGTAGGGATCAACCACCATCTGCAGCAGTCCGTAGGCAAGAGCCGCTGACAGTGAAACCCTGGGGCCATAGAGATAACCGATGAATGTGACAAAGAACATGCTGAAGACTGTCACGGATCCGCCCATTGGCAGCTTAAACAGCTTGATGTTCGAGAGCACAAAAGCAAGTGCCAGGCACAGCGCGGACACAGTCAGCTGCTTTACACTCATCTTTACCTTGCCTTCCCCGTTGACAAAGTAGCTCACAACCACAAAGATCGCAATGGCTATCACCACCAGAAGCGCATATCCGCCACTTGTGATGTTGTAACTTGTGTATCCGTCTTCAACAACTTTTTCCAAAAAAAGACTCATAAAAAGACCTCCCCTTATGTTTACACACTTGGGGAGGTTGCATCCTCTCTATTCCTATCGGCCGCAAACCCATGTATAATGGTTATCTGTAGACCAACAGAAGTAATCAGCTTCCCTACGCCGGCATTAACCGGATCAGGTAATAAGGGTTAGACACACATGGCGTACACTCTCAGCATAGCTCCCCTAGCGGTTTATTATGTTCAACAACAATTAAACACGATGCCCACGGCATTGTCAATATCATACCGGAGAAAAAATGCTCACAAAAATACTGGATCCATCCCATCCCTTTGAAAACAGGCCCAAATGGTACATTTACCTTCTCTGGGCAGTCATAGGCGCTCTTACCGCATCAGTACTGACCTATATTTTCAACATAACAGGTCTTATCGCTGACCCCGCTTACCAGGAAGCTGCCGACGGACTCTTTAACGCCAGTCCCTACATGTCTGTGCTGATAATCATGTATTGCATCATCTCTCCCACTATAGAGGAGACACTTTTCAGGTTCCTGCTGTTTGGTTTTATCAATAAAAAGACAGGCCGGCCCATCGCTGCGATACTGGTCTCCGCCGTAGTCTTCGGCCTCTATCACCTTAATCCTGTGCAGATCCTCTACGGATTTCTGATGGGACTGGTGATAGCCGTGAGCTATCACAGAAACAGGAATCTCCTCGTCCCCATCGTAACCCACGCATCTGCCAACGCCGTGGCACTTGTTATCGCATTTTTATTCTGACGGCTGCCCATGCGCCAAAGCAATCTCACAGCGCGATCACCTTGTGCAGCCTGAAAGCGTAGATGTAAACCTCTTTCACCTTCATTCCCACGGCGGCTTCCAGCGCTCTCTTGTACAGATCCAGCTGCAGCTTGTAGCGGTCAATAAGCTCTTTTTCCGTATCCACACGATCCGTCTTATAATCCAAAAGAACTATCTCTCCATCTTCAATAAACCATGCATCGATAATCCCCTGGATCAGTACCATCTCCTCCTCAGGGAATTTCTCATTCAGCTCCCGCGCAGAAACACCCATCATGAAGGGTTTCTCCCGCATGAGCTGCCCTCTCCTGAAGGCTCTTCCCATGCGCTGGCCAAGGTCAGATCCAAGGAAGGACGCAATGTCCGGTCCCCAGACGTTGTCGGGGTACTCCGAAGGAATCATCCCAACAGCTGACAGTTGATTCATAAAAGCAAATACACGATTTGAGACATGGCTCTTTACCAGCGCTTCACCAAGCCTTCCGGCTTCGTTCATCAGCTTCTCGTCGCCATATATGTTCTCATCCAGAAGCTCCATGATCCTGTGGTAGGCAGTACCTCGCTCTGCTCCGGAGAGTCTTATCCTGCCGCCTGCACTTCCGTTTCCGTCTTTGTCTGACAGATCACCTTCACCGGCCACACCGGAATCTGCGCCGTCACCTGCGTCTGCAGCAACACCCATTCCAGTTTCAGCCTGCGCATCAGCCTCCGCTTCCTTCACAAACCCGGCGCTGTCCCCAAAGACCTCGCCTTCCTCGATCATGTGAGCCATCTTCAGCTCAGAAACCGTGGTCTTGGTGAAAAGCCCCTTAAGACTCTCGTGACCGTACCTCGCAGAAAACCGCTCTTTCATACCCTTGAGAAGCTCCTCGTCCACATCCATATCAAGAATCGCAGACTTTAGTTCGTCTTTCCTGACAATAAGACCAACCTGCTCTTCTATCATTGCGCTCTTTAAGTCCGCTTCCCCGAGGATACAGATCTTCAGCCCCGGCACAAGGCTCTTTTCATCAGCATATTTATCGAACAGGGCTGTATCCAGCTCATACTTCTCAAGCACAGCTCTCATGGAGGGATGCAGCATCAAAGAAGGCAGTATCAGCAAAAAGAAACTTGCCGCCCCTGACCTCATCGAATAAGGTAGCGGGCCTTTGCTCTCCCCGATCTGCATGAGACTGATCATCTGCTTTGTCATGGTAGCCTGCAGGTCTTTTACGCCCGCCGTCAGGATCAGCTTCTCTTTTGCCCTGGTAAGAGCCACATACAAAACCCTGATCTCCTCACCCAGGCTGTCAAGCTTCATACTGTCTGCTATGAGCTGGCGCTTTAGCGTATCGTACTTCACCCTTAGCTCAGAGTTTATACACTTTACGCCCACGCCAAAGTCCATGTCCACAATGAGGTCGCCCTTTGTGTCCATGGTGTTGAATTCCTTGGAAAGCCCCGCCACGAACACCACGGGGAACTCCAGTCCCTTGCTCTTGTGGATGCTCATGATCCTCACAACATCTGCGTTTTCATCAACAGTACCCGCCTCTCCGTAATCAACCTGCACGACCCGTATATGCTCAATGTACCTGATAAAGTGGAAAAGCCCCTTGAAACTGGTCTTCTCAAAGTCTGCAGCGTTGGCTATGAGAAGCTCCACATTGGCTCTCCTCTGTTCACCGCCGGGCATTGCAGAGACGATAACCTCAAAGTCCGTCCTGTCGACTATATACTGCAAAAGCTCGTGAACCGGTGTGTAGGTCGACATAATCCGGTATTCTTCGAGCTGCGCTACAAATTCTTTTACCTTTGTCAAAAGAGTTTCTTCCAGCTTGAGATCCATCAAAAGCCCGTCGTAGAAGGAATCCGCAGGTATCTCACCCTGAGCCTTATCCACAGCTATCCTCAAAAGAGCCAGCTCCTCGTCGGAAAAGCCACCGATCCTTGAGTGCATCACCGACACCAGCGGAATATCCTGTCTTGGATTGTCAATTATGGTGAGCATATTCAAAAGAACCGATATTTCCGGGGCATCAAAGTATCCCTTCTTGGATTCAGTGTAGGTTGGAATACCCTCCCGGACCAGAATATCCTTAAAGACATCATCCCAGCCGGACAGAGACCTGAGCAGTATCACGATGTCGCTATATCTCAGGTCAGGTTTTTCCCGCCGTAGCTCGTGAATTCTCTCCGCTATGGCCAGAGCCTCTTTTTCCCTGTTCGTCAGACGGCTCACAGCGTCGTCCGGCTCTTCAAGGACGTCTTTTCCATCCACAATGAGAAGCTCACTGATGACGTCAAATGCCGGTTCTTCAAACTTTGCGCCTACCACCAGTTCTGCGTCCTTATCGTATGCAACGCCGCCCAGATCCTCAGCCATTATCTTCCTGAAGATATAGTTGGTGATATCAAGTACGCCAGCCCTGCTCCTGAAGTTTGCATGAAGGTCTATCCTTCTGTCACCCGCAGAAGCGTCCTTACTGTACCTGTGAAATTTCTCCATGAAGATCTCAGGCCGTGCAAGCCTGAACTTGTAAATGCTCTGCTTTACGTCGCCGACCATGAACCGCTCGGAAACATCTGCAGTCTCGCCGGCTATGGCTCTAAGGATCAGCTCCTGTACATAGTTGCTGTCCTGGTACTCGTCTATCAGAACCTCCCTGTAGTAGTCCCTGTACTCAAGAGCTACATCACTGGGGGTGCTCATTTCCATGATCTCCTGAACAGACTTGCCTTTGCAGGCCTCCTCGTCAGGGTGTCTGACAAGAATGTCCAGGGCAAAGTGCTCCATGTCAGAGAAGTCTATGACCTGCTGAAGTCTTTTTTTCTCCTCGTACCTTCTCTTAAACTCCAGGGTGAGCCGGCACAGTTCCCTAAGGGCTCTGTCGCAGAGTTTCATCTGTTCGATCACAGTTCCCTGTGTAAGAGCAAAATACCTCTCGGTCAGATCCTTGATATCTTTCTTGATCATTTCCCTGATGGTCTTTACAGTCTCCCTCTTGTCAGGGTTCACAGAATCATCCTTTTTTGACGGAAGTCTGCCGAAGGTTATGCCGCGAATGCCCGTAAATGCTGCATCGTAGCTATCATATCGCAAAGCCGCACCAATACTGGATTTCTCCGCTTCAAGGCAGTCTGCATACATATATGGCCCGTCAGGATCCGATGAGATTCCTATGGCCATATCAAGCTTTGCCATGCATTCCTCAAGGACCATCCTGCTGCGGTCAAGGCACTCTTTTACCCAGGGAAGGCTGTCAAAATCCCTGCCCTCAATGAGATAATCACCTGCCCGCTCCTTTATCCAGTCCTCAGGCCATGGCATGCTCATGGAGAAATCAAAGAGCTGCAGTATATAACCCTCTACCTTTGTGTCTCTGCTGCCCGTGGCAAAGTAATCCATGCAAAAGAGAAAGTCGCTGTCCTGCACTTCCTCTGCAGCCACGTACTCCTCCTCCATCATATCGCTCAGAACGTCCTCTTTAAGGAGCTTTAGCTCCCCCTCATCCGCTACACGAAAGGCAGGATCAAGGCCGATGGCATTGAAGTTATTCCTGATAACATATTGACAAAACGAGTCAATTGTCGTTATCTGAGCGCTGTGGATGAGCGTCTCCTGTTTCTGGAGATGCACATTTTTCGGGTCTTCCGAGAGTTTCTTTTGGATTGCATCAGTTATTTTTTCCTTCATCTGTGCCGCTGCCGCCCTTGTGAATGTAACCACCAGAAGACGGTCCACATCAAGGTCCGAACTTATCATTCGGATTATGCGCTCAACAAGAACTGCAGTCTTTCCGGAGCCGGCAGCTGCCGACACAAGAAGATTGCAGTTCTTTGCTTCTATTACAGCCAGTTGTTCATCAGTAAATTGTATGCTCATATTGCATTTCCCAACTAATTAACGAATAGATTAATAAACTCTTAATCCCCATTGTTCTCCGACATGATACGTTCCATAGCCGCATCTTCGTCGAGATCAAGCATTCTCTTTGAAAAACCTGAGATCTTTTCATCGTAGCCGCAGATTCCTCTGTAACTGCAGAAGGTACAGGAACCTCTCATGCCATCCTCGTAGGGGTTCACTGAAATATCGCCGTCGAGAATTCTTTTTCCAAATTCTCTGATCTTTTTGTTCACATATCCCGAAATTGCCCTGTATTCCTCACTCGATGCAGTCTGAGAACTGCTCTTTAGGCTTCCGTCCTTCTTATATTCAACCGGAATGATGTCGGACTTAGTATTCATGCCGCTGTCCAGGAGTCTGATAATCTCCCTGTCATCGTTAACCAATCCGGTCATCTTCAGTTTGCTTATGATCTCATTATTGATATCATCCGTTACCATATTCTCGGTTCCATCCACCATCGGATCGTCCACATGATAGTACAAAATGGCGGCAGGAACGACTTCTTTTCCTCCTGAATTCTTTTCTGCCATGGCGGAAGCAACGTTCATATACATAACCAGCTGAAGCTGCAGACCGTAATACAGATAAGCAAGATTGAATTTATGGGCTCCGGATTTAAAGTCCATCACCTTTACATATACATGCTCAGCATCCTCACACTGGTCCACACGGTCGATTTTTCCAATAAGCCTCATCCTCTCGGTGATGTTCTTCTTCTCATCCTCAGAAAGGGCCACATTGATCTCCTCGATATTGCCGGCGTCACGGAAGCTCATTTCCACGTTTTTAGGATTAAATGCACCTTTAGTAATCTGGTATTTCAGCGTATCCACGGTCCTTGTAAGTATCCTTCCGATGCGGTCCACAAGGTAGCGGTTTCTTACGCTGCTACGTAAAATATTCTCACCATAAGCGTCAACGCACCTGGTTAAAGCCAGATTTAATAATTCATCAGAGTCTTCTTTTGACAGCCCTCTCCAATCTATATCTTTTGATATTATTTCACCGGTATATATCTCCAGAACCTTGTGGAAAACATTTCCCAGATCACTTGCCTCAAACTCATACTCCTGCCTCTCATCGAGCCGCAGCCCGTACTTGATGAAATGGGCGTAGGCGCATCCTGCAAACTGTTCCAGCCTGCTGACGCTGCTCTCTATAACGGCACCGTAAAGCGCAATGGCAACCGCCTTGGCGATGGGCTCTGATTTATAGCGTGAGAAAGCAGCTTCTGTCATCTTCTGGACAAAGCCGTTATCTCCTGCGTCCGAAAGCACCTTAAGGAGAGTAAAGAGCTCTTTTTCCTCATCTGCACTAAGTCTTCCCGCAGCATACTCACTAAGAAGAAGAGACATCGTGTACACACTGTCCTTCTTCGAAACCAGCTGTTCTCTCAATGGTGCATCCTCGGGTCTTTCTGTCTCCAGACCCTCGAACATGCTCTTTATCTTGGGTATCAGATATGCCGGATGAAGGCTCTTTCCATCGCCTGACAGCTCCGCAAAGGACAGATACAGCCTGTCTGTAGGCTTTGTGAGGTTCATGTACAGATATAGTCTCTGAATGTACATCTGCTGCCTGGGCGTCGGCGCAAATTCTACCTCCGTGCCAAGATCCAGCAGAAACTGCCTGTCTATATCAGAGAGAATTCCGCCGCTCCCTGCGCTTGATGGGATGTTCCCGTCATTTACCCCCACAAAGAACAGTACCTTAACCTCTTTAAGCCTTGTTCTCTCTATGTCTCCGACGATTATCCTGTCAACGTCCTGGGGTATGGTTCCCACGGATATTTCAGAAAAACCAGCCGTTATTATATCCTTAAACTCTTTTATCGTGAGCTTCTCATCGCCGATAAGTTCTTCCACCTGGACAAGAAGAGCCATCACCCTGTCATAGATCTGATCGTACTCCCTTGCCTTACGCCTGTCGCCCTTCTCCTCAAACATCTGTTTATAGGCTTCGAGCTTTTCTTTTGACTCATTGTTCTCTATTGCAGTTCTGAGCGCGCGTATCATGTCGGCGGCAGTGCCCTTTTCAGCGTCAAACAGCGGTTTAAGCTCGCCGCTTATCTTCGCTCTCATCTCCTCTAGCTTTTTGAGGTCGGAAAGGGCCTTGTCTTCGGCCGAAGCCCCTCTCCTTCCATACTTCTTTGGCATCCTCCTTAGGAACTTATCCTCCCAGGATTTTCTTCCCTTAATGCCAAGTGCCCGGACATAGTTCTCCAGAAGGTCCGTATCTGCGCTTTTAAAGCCCGTTAAACCGCTTCTCATGTAATGGAACACATCTTCGTACCTGTAGCCCGAAATGACGATATTTAAGGCGCTGGTGATGTATTCAATGAAGGGGTTCAGCATCAGGTTCACGTTCTGGTCCACGTAGACCGGAATATCAAATCTGTCTGCCTGCCGCTGTATCTCTTCCGCATAGTCTTCAAGAGATCCGCAGACGAGGGCTATATCCCTGTAAGCATAGCCGCATTCCCGGATAACGCCCGATATTTTTATCATGGTCTGTCGGACTTCCTGCGCGATATTTGACGCCTCATATATGAATACGGAGCTGTTCTCCCCTGTAAACTTTTCTGTGTTATAGCGGAAAAGAGATCTCTCCAGATATGCTAATGGCGCATTCCCCGAAAGCCTCACCACCGGCTCATCCTTGATGAAGATATCGCCGCCCGAGGCTTTTCCTGCCATCTCGCTATGCCTATGCTCTCTGTAGGCGTCAAATTCCATGAAGGGAGATCCCATTTCTTTTTCCACTTCAAACTGGAGCCTCTCAATATCCCTGACGGTCTTCTTACTGAGCATAAAGAGCTCCTGCTCACCGAAATTCCCATCGTAGGAGTCTTCATCCGGACTTATGGTCACCGAGACTATCATTTCTCTTGAGAGCTCCAAAAGCTTTTTTATAACCCTGTACTGCACCGGCGTAAAGCCAGTAAAGCCATCGAAGACTATCACGCTGTCTCTGATGATCTTTGACTTTGGAAGTGCTTCGCAGAGAATATCCAGAGTCTCCTCGGTGGTTATGAACTTTCCCTCTATGTATTTCAGGAACTCGCTGTATAGGAGCCTTAAGTCTTTGATCTTGTTGTGCAGTGCCCCTCTGCCCGAGCTCTTTTCCTCAAGAAGCGCAAGCTCCTTATCCCCTATGCCGTACATCATGAACTCGGATATGGTGGACTTCACCTCATCGATGTAGCCGTTTTTATGCATATTGGGTCCGATGAAGGGAAGCTTATCCCCCAGCATATCAGAAACATGCCTTAATACAAGGCTCTTTCCCACGTCATCGAGCACAGAAAAAGAGCCATGGCCGGTCTCCTCAAACACTCTGTGTGAGAGCCTTCCAAAGCTCAGTACATCGATGTTCATGATGGCCCTTTTGGGATGCATTTTTACCACATCCTTCTGGGTCTGCATCGTAAACTGATCCGGCACGATTATCAGATAATCAGTGCCGGGATCCTCTATGCTTCTTCTTATTGTTTCCTCATATAGTCCTGTGCTCTTCCCCGCACCGGACGCCCCAAAACAAAACCTAAGCATTCCCCATCCTTTTTACCAGGTATCACGTTCCAGCTCATCCGCATATCTGCAGCAGGAGATGTATTTCCATCTGCCTTCGTACATGAACGGCAGGATCATGTACATCTGCATTCTGCCGTTGTCCCCCGGAATCGCAGAGCGAAAATAATCTACAACATACTTTACGTTCTGCTTGGCGCACCTGTCAAGGACAGTGGTGATGTCATAGAACTTCCTGAATCTGTCCCTTTCTTCCGAGAACAGGTACATATTGGAGTATATCTCAACGGCCTTTACAGCGTTGCTCTCCTTATCTGCCACAGCCAGCTGCTCCGTGTTAAGGAAGACGTTCTCAACCGTTCCGTCCTCGTCATAGAGGTCAACCCTGAAATACTGGAAGAACACGTGGGTCATGGCAACGTGGAGACTCTCCGGAATATCGCTTCCCATTCTGGTAGATACATTTCTGGACACCAGCGCATATGCCTTCTTGCCGCCCGCCTCAGCGATGAACCTTATCTTGTTGTGGCAAATATTGCCGTTAGTTATATTGTCATTAACAGACCTGTGATCCTCGCTCACCGCAGCGCTTTCAAGCGCCTTGACAAAGTCTCTGACTTCCGGAATATCCGCGCCGGCGTAGACCTCGTTTGTCTCTTCGAGACTGTTAAGTCCCAGAGAGTTTAAAAATTCCATATATGCATTGTTCGCATATATATACTTGTTTACTCCGTTCTGCAGCTCGGATATGGCAATGGGCACATTGTTTACAACTTCCATGGTCTTGGGCCTCAGCGGAGTACTGCCAAGGAAGTTGATCTCCCCTATCTTTTCATAATATTCCCTGAGGGCAAGATCTTCGCACACGCCAAAGTTACAGTCAATGGCCCTGTCAAAGTCACTGAGGGGCTTGGGCTTTCCAAAGAGATATCCCTGGAGTTTCTCACAGCCTATCCTTCTGAGGAAATCGTACTGTTCCTGTGTTTCAACGCCCTCTGCCAGAGTGTGGATGCCCAGTTCCTTGGCCATATTGACGATGGTCGCCAGAATGACTCTGGACTTCATGTTAGTCTCAAAGGAACGAAGGAAGTTCATGTCTATCTTCAAAACATCGAAGTCATAGTTCTTTAAGTTGTTAAAAGAGCTGTAGCCGGCACCGAAGTCATCCATCCATACTTCGTACCCCGCATCCCTGAATCTCTTTATCTGCTCCCCGAGGAAATCTGATCCTGAGGAAATGGCACTCTCAGTTACCTCTATGTGCAAAAGGTCTCTTGAAATGTCATATTTCTCTCTGCACTTGTCAATCTCTGCCATAATGTCGCAAAGCTCAAAATCAAGCTGAGACAGGTTGACGGAAATGGGTTCAACGGCGTAACCACTCTCTATGTCTTCCCTGAGTTCGGAGCACACCATATCTATAATGCATATATCCAGCTTGTGGACAAGATGCACATTTTCCAGAACTTCCACAAAGATAGCGGGTGATATTATTCCCATAACAGGGTCCTGCCACCTGGCCAGGGCTTCATAGCCGCATACCTTTCCTGTCAGCGCCCTGACTTCCTTCTGGTAATAAACCTTGAAGTATTTGTTCTTAAAAGCATTTTCAAAATTATCAATAACGTACTGCCTGAGCTCATTCTTTTTGCTGAGCGCAGCATCATATACGTTGTTCTCTTTGTCATAAACCTTAATAATGTCGTCGCAGGCGATCTTGGCCCTGTCCACCATCTCCACAGGATCCTTTTCCTCGCCGGTGGCACGATAAATACCGGCCTTGATTCTCATGGGAAGGCCCTTCTCATGCTTGGTCGCAGCCTCTCTGAGCGCCTTGAGCCTGCCTAAAATATCTTCCTTTTCCAGACCTTCCGTCAGAATGATAAACTGGTCTCCTCCGGAGCGTGCAGCAACCTGATTTGGGAATATTGCGCGAATCTCATCTGCCATACCCTGCAGGAATTCATTGCCGCCGGCAAAGCCATAGCGCTGGTTGAAGGATTTGAAATTCATCACATTGAGGTAAAGGATAACAGAAAAAACAGACGTAGCTTCGCTGCCACGCCCATTAAGGTAACTCAGCATACCGTTAAGGTTTCTAAGCCCCGTAAGCTCATCGATGTTCTGGTCATACTCTTTTATATTAAGAGTACTGCGATCGTCCATAGGCACCTCTCATCCGTGTCCGGAAGACATTTTGATCATATTGCAAAAACAGAAATACAATACCATTACATTATACCATAGATTCATTCATGAAAACTAATTAAACAAGTATAAAAGAAAACTATTGTCAGGAAGGTTATCTTTAACTCAAAACACATTCCGCAGGCCTAAAGATTCCTGTTATACCTTCTCACTCTGTTTATATGTCTTTCAAAGTCGCCGCTGTCTATAAGACTTGCGATTACCAGCTGATCCAATGTAGGAACAGGACACTCATAAAAACCTATCATATCGTTAAAACGTTCCGTCAGTGCAACAGGCAGCACCATATACGCGCATCTGACATAGCTTCCTATGGTTCTCGTAAAGGTGTTTACGTAGATTACCCTGCCCTCTTCATCCAGAGAAAAGATTGTTTCCTCCGGTTTTCTGCTCGGCGTGAACTCGGATTCAAAGTCATCTTCGATGATATAGCCATCATTTTTTTTGCACCACTTCAGGTATTCCCTCTTTTTTGAGGCAGAAGCCGTAACTCCGCTGGGGAAGCTCCTGTACGGTGTAATATGAAGTATCTTCGCATCACTGTTCCACAGTTCACTGCTTTCAATTCCGTCATTACCGAGTTTTAACATCCTGAGGTTTGCACCTCCTGCCCGATAAACCTTTGCAATCTTCTGATATGACGGACTCTCTATACCATATGGAACATCTCTGCCGAAGGTCTGGACTATAAGCCCATAAAGATACTCCGCACCTGCACCAACAACTATCTGATCCGGCGTCACCTTAAGCCTTCTCGACCTGAACAGATACCACGCAATAGCGCTTCGCAGCTCTAACATGCCATTTTGCGGCGATTTCTCCATCAGATAGTCATCAAAATCACTGAGTACTTTCCTTACAGTCTTGGCATAAATCGAATAAGAAAACCTGGGCTCGTCATTTGTACTAATCTCTGCCCTGCGTCGCATAAGCCCGTCCGGCTCCAGCGGAATACTCTTCTGAAGTCCTTCATATATATCGCTGTCATCAAATGACACAAAATAACCGCTCTTTTCTCTCGGGATTATATATCCCTCTTCAGCCAGAAGTTCATAGGCATGCTCAACAGTTATGACACTCATATCCATTGCATCGGCCATAACACGCTTAGACGGCAGCTTTGTGCCAGCAGGATACCTTCCGCTTATGATATCCTTCCTCACCTGTTCATATATTTTCAGATAAAGTTTTTCTTTTTCCATATCTGTGCCCGCCAATCTGGTCATATAAAATATTCTTATTTTGATATTTTTCATACTATCAGTTTGATGATATATTAGATTCAGTTTTTTAGTCAAGACAAATATAAAGCAAATCCAAGGAGGAGACTATGAAAATCGACAACGTCAAAAAAATCACTTTCGCAGGACTCATGGCAGCCCTTTGCTACGTAGGATATGCCGTTTTCCCTGCAATCAACGCATCCGGCACCAAAGTTCACATCGGTAATGCGTTTGTTGTTCTCGGAGCACTTCTGCTGGGCGGAGTATATGGGGGACTCGCCGGAGCAGTAGGACTTTCCATCGCTGATCTCACACTCGGATACACTGCATCCGCACCAAGAACCTTCATAACCAAGCTCGTGATCGGTCTCGTTGTAGGACTTGTTGCACATAAGATAGCCAGGATCTCCGAGGATCATAAAAAGACCTATATCGTAAAGTGGTCAGCCATTGCAGCAGTTGCAGGACTTGCCTTTAATTGCGTTTTTGAGCCCGCACTTAAGTATTTCTGGTTCACCATACTTACTCCAAACGCCGAAAAAGCAGCTTCTGCCATCGCCGCACTTGTAGCCATCACAACTTATGCTACAATAATTAATGCGGTTATCAATTCAGTTCTGGCGGTTGTTATCTACAATGCTCTCCGCCCTGCACTGAATAAAGCCAATCTTTTTCCCACACTGACAACAAGGATCGTAAAAGAGGCTTAACCGACACTGATTTGGACAGGTATACATCTATGGATTACGAATTGGTTAAAGCACAGGCCAGACAGGCAGTTACAGAGATACTCGAAGGCGCAAGACTAAAGAAAGGATCCATCTTTGTTATCGGATGCTCATCAAGTGAGATACTGGGCGACCAGATAGGCACCGCAACCAGCATGGAAGCAGCTGAAGCAGTCTATGACGGGATAATTCCGGTACTCAGAGAAAATGGCATCCTGGCTGCAGCCCAGTGCTGCGAGCATTTAAACCGTGCCCTTGTTGTTGAGCGCAGCACCATGGAGAAGTTCGGTTTCGAGCAGGTAAACGCCATCCCTCAGCCCAATCACGCAGGCGGCGCCCTTGGCACCGTGTGCTACCAGAAGTTTGACGATCCTGTCCTGGTTGAGGACATAGGCGCACGCGCCGACGCAGGCATCGACATTGGCGGCACCATGATTGGCATGCACATGCACAGCGTGGTTGTTCCCATGAGAATCTCCCTTCGCAAGATCGGGGAAGCATCAATCATCTGCGCACGCCACAGGCCCAAGTATGTTGGCGGCAAGCGCGCGATCTACGATGAAAATCTGATGTAATGAATTATAAAAAGCATGAGTCACCGGGAGTAAATTCCCGGTGACTCATTTTTTTGCGTATTTTATTATTCTTCACCCTCAGCAGCATCTTCTGTCTCAATAGCCTTTGGAATCCTGCTGTAGGTCTCGGAGAGTTCCCTCATGCTCCTTGCAAGGTCATCTGACAGGAAGTTGGGTACCAGTCTCCACTGCCAGTTGCCCTCTGAAGTTCCGGGAGTGTTGATCCTTGCTTCTCTTCCCTTGCAGAGATAATCCTGCAGAGGAATTATGCACAGGTCCGCAACAGAGCGGTATGCTTCTCTGATGATATCCCAAACAAGGCCGCCGTAATTGGTGTTTGGCGAGTTGATGTAACGCCTTGTGAAGTTTCTTTCTCCCTCGTTGATCTCCTGCACCCAGGCAAACGTAGGTGTGTTGTCGTGGGTTCCGGTATAAACCACGCTGTTCTTCTCATGTCTGTGGTTCACATAGCAGCTATCCCAGCTGGTGAAGCCATACTGCAGAACCTTCATTCCGGGGAATCCGGATTCCTGAAGGAGCTTGACGTTCTCCTCTGTGGTAGTTCCCAGGTCCTCAGCAATCATATCAAGCTCGCCGAGGCTCTTTTTCAGGGCATTGAAAAGATCCATTCCCGGCCCTTTCATGAGCTTGCCGTTTGTAGCATCCTCATCTTCGTAGGGAACTGCATAAAACTCTGCAAAGCCGTGGAAATGGTCGATCCTGATGCAGTCGTACCAGTGGTAGTTTCTCTTTATTCTCTCTATCCACCAGGAATAGCCATCCTTCTTGTTCTGAGCCCAGTCATAAACTGGATTTCCCCAGAGCTGTCCTGTGGGTGAAAAAGCATCAGGAGGGCATCCGGCTACAGCCTTTGGTGTCAGGTCTTTTTCCATCATGAATACTTCCGGATGAGACCAGCTGTCAGCGCTGTCCATTGCTACATAGAAGGGCAAGTCACCAATGATCTTGACGTTCTTCCTGTGGGCATAAGTCAGGATCCTGTCCCACTGCTCGTCAAACTTAAACTGGATAAAGGCGTAGAAGTCAATTTCGTCCTTGAACTCTTTTTCCGCCTTAGCAAGGGCGTCTTTCTTTCTGGTGCGAAGATCCTCGGGCCAGTCAAGCCAGCTCTTTCCCTCCTGGTCTGCCTTAATGGCGACATACAGGCAGTAGTCTTCAAGCCAGTAGCTGTTCTTTTTGATATATTCGTCCAGGTCCTTTCGATCGCCTTTTTCGATGAACCTGTCATATGCCTTTTTAAGAAGATCCGTGCGGTTCTCATACATGGAACCGTAGTCCACTCTCTCCTGGTCATTGCCGAAAAATACTGAATTGGCCTCATCCCATGTCAGCAGTTCCTCTTCTATAAGGACCTCCGGTGATATAAGATATGGGTTCCCTGCAAAAGCTGAAAAGGGCTGGTACGGTGAATTTCCGTAGCCCGTGGGCCCAAAGGGAAGAACCTGCCAGTAACCCTGACCGGCTTTGTACAAAAAGTCAACAAACTCCTCTGCCTCTTTTGAAAAGCACCCTATCCCGAATTTTGAGGGAAGGGAAAAGACAGGCAACAATACTCCGCTTTCTCTGTTCATAGTTTCAATTACCTCCATTCATTTCATTATAAAGGAAGTTTGTACAAAAAAATACCCCGCAGCGACGTGCCAACGGGGACGGTTCTCTTTGGCAGGCTGACAATGGGGACGGTTCTCTTTGACAGCCTGTCAAAGAGAACCGTCCCCATTGTCACGTCTCTTTACTCGTTATATTAGTGGTGGAACAAGCGAAGTCCTGTGAATGCCATAACCATGTCGTGGTTATTAGCGGACTCGATAACGTTGTCATCTCTTACTGATCCGCCAGGCTGAGCAACATACTTTACGCCGCTTCTGAAAGCTCTCTCAATGTTGTCGCCGAAGGGGAAGAATGCATCGGATCCAAGAGCAACATCAGTGTTCTTATCAAGCCATGCTCTCTTTTCAGCAGCTGTAAATACTTCGGGTTTCTCCTTGAAGATGTTCTGCCACTTGCCATCAGCCAGAACGTCCATGTAATCCTCTCCAATGTAGAGGTCGATAGCGTTGTCTCTGTCAGGGCGCTTGATGGAATCAAGGAAAGGAAGGTTAAGAACCTGGGGTGCCTGACGAAGGAACCAGTTGTCAGCCTTGTTTCCCGCAAGTCTTGTGCAGTGGATTCTGGACTGCTGTCCTGCTCCGATTCCGATGGCCTGTCCACCCTTTACGTAGCAAACAGAATTGGACTGTGTGTACTTAAGAGTGATAAGAGCGATCTTGAGGTCGATAAGTGCTGACTCAGGAAGCTCCTTGTTGTCTGTAACGATGTTCTCAAACATCTTGTCATCTATCTCGATGAAGTTGTGGCCCTGCTCAAAGGTGATACCGAATACCTGCTTCTTCTCGATATCCTCAGGCACGTAGTTCTCGTCGATCTTTATAACAGCGTAATTGCCGCCCTTCTTAGCCTTGAGGATCTCAAGAGCCTCATCTGTGTAGCCGGGAGCAATGATGCCGTCTGAAACTTCTCTTTTAACAAGTCTTGCTGTATCTGCGTCGCAGACATCCGAAAGAGAAATGAAATCGCCGAAAGATGACATTCTGTCAGCGCCGCGGGCTCTTGCATAAGCGTTTGCAAGAGGTGAAAGCTCGCCAAGGTCCTCTACCCAGTAGATCTTCTTCTCTACGTCTGTGAGAGGTGTTCCAACAGCAGCGCCTGCAGGTGAAACGTGCTTGAAAGATGTTGCAGCGGGAAGGCCTGTTGCCTTCTTCAGCTCAGAAACCAGCTGCCAGCCGTTTAAGGCATCCAGCAGATTGATGTAGCCGGGTCTTCCGTTCAGAACTTCGATGGGAAGATCAGCGCCGTTTTCCATATATACTCTTGAGGGCTTCTGGTTGGGGTTGCAGCCGTATTTTAACTGAATCTCGTTCATGTCTTTTTCTCCTTATTCCTTGATATTCTTGTTGAGGATTCTTGTTTCTTTGTTTCCTGTTGCGATCTCGATGTATCTTGTAAAAAGAGATACCTTATTATCCGAGTTTAATGCAGCCCAGATACCATTTGTGAACTCATCGATATCGCCTGTTATTGTCACCTGTGTAGGCTCTCCTTCGTAGCTGGGAAGCGGGTTTCCGTCACCCATGTATGTGTGGATGAAGTATCCCTCGCCGGCCTTGGGATTCTCATATGTGAATGTGAATCTCTGGCATGATGAAGGGTCGCCATGATTGCTCTTAAGGATTGACATAGCGAAATCATACTCACCGTCCTTAACATTCATGAGGCCTGAAATTCTGGGTGTGTAGTTAGGAGCATCGGGCTCAAACTCCCTTGTCCTAAGTGACTCCTCGAAGCTCTGTCCTGCCTGCATGAGCTCATAAATTGTATCTGTCTGGTCACCGTTTGTAACAATGGTCTGAGTTCCCCTTACTCTTACCGGTGCGTAGATGATAAGGCTGGGATCCTCCATCTTTGAAGGATCAAAGGCCTCCGTGCGGATGCCATCCCCCTCCTGTACAAAAACTCTGTTTCTTGAATTCTCTGATCTTCCCATGATGAAGTATGCGCATACTGCGTACTTTCCATCCTCTGAGGTTCCGATCACGATACCTCTTCCGGGGTAGGATGTGCTGCCGATCTCCTTGAATAAATCTACCATGATACTCTCCTTTCTATTTTTTGCGCGTAAAAAACCGCCCAGGCAAACCATACTCAAAAGCGGTTGCCCAGGCGGTCGACTGATCATTATTTATCTGTACTCCCTCGTGGTTACCCACTCATCCGCCAGTCATACAGACACATACAACATACACTTTTTCGCCCGAAAAATCAAGTGGGAAACATCTCATATCATGTGTTATTTCACAGTGTGGCTTGCACTCTGGTCGAAACTAATACTTTCACATCGTCCACTGTTTCAGCACCTGGTACAGCTCATCAAATGACGACGCAGCAAAATCTATCTCGTAAGCTTTCATCGCCTCTTCGACATCGCCCTCAGGCATGAACCAAACCGA